>ENA-OOWZ01000111-OOWZ01000111.1-human-gut-metagenome-genome-assembly--contig:-NODE-111-length-46068-cov-3.948015_pt1 | contig 46068 bp, 74 predicted proteins | sample MGYA00241580_ERZ501329 | MGnify/ENA primary metagenome ERZ501329 (study PRJEB25962, sample SAMEA2042923) | human gut metagenome | biome: human gut; feature: human-associated habitat; material: faeces... | reverse complement strand
CAAATTCACTAATATGATGGCCATTGAAACTAAAATCAATGAACTCTTTTTCCCAAGGCATTAGGTTTTTAGTAAGTTCTTCAACCTAAATACCCATAATCCTTTACCTCCGAGAAACACTGCGACTTGAGGATTTCGCAGCAATAGAATACATACGGTCCATAATGTCATTGGAGATGTCTTCAATGTCATAGGAGTCGTTAAGTTTCGCGACGGAGATTTGAATGGCTCCATCGGAAATATTGATAGAGTTAGAGTTTGAAGTTGTATAATTTTGAGAAGCAAGATTGCCAGCAAAAGAATCGTAATGAGCTTTTAGAACATTTACAAAGTCAGGATTTTTTTGAGTGAAAGAAACAAGTTGCTCTAAACCACGAGTTTGGCTAGCATTTAAGATATATTCGGGATTTTCTTGTGTGCCGTGAAGCATATATAAGCCAGTATTCGTGGCGGAACCACCTGTCTTACGTTTGGTAACTTTATAATTCTTCTTATACTGATTAGGAATAGAATTACTTGCACCACTACCACGGACAACTGCATTACCAGCAGCATTACGTTCAACCGTTCCGCCTTTCTCTTCGGCTTGTGCGGCTTTCTTATTTAAATAGCTCGCGGCGCTTTTAGCGTCATTACTACGAACGCCAATCTTTGTGCCATCAGCCATAGTTACATAATAGTACCCTGTGCCACTAGACTTGCTTGAAGGGCTACTTCCACCAGAAGAGCTACCAGAACTTCCACCACCGAAGTTATTATTACTCTGGTTCTTTGCCTTCTCATTATCATCGCGACGCTTCTTTTCTTGAGCAATATGTTCAAAGAAAGTTTGTTCAGCTAAACGAGAGGCTTCTTTCTAAGCTGCAGCAATCTACTCATTAGAACTTTGACCATTAACATTCTTAAGCATATAAGAATTATAAGTGTCTAAGTAATCTCTGTCCCACCCCGTGCGAGTCGCGGCATCAACAGAATCATAGACATCCTTATAACCTTCTTTCCACTTAGAAGTGTCACTTGTATTATTCTTTAATGTTTCAAAAGCGGGTTCAGCATACTTATTAGAAAGCATAGTAGAACGCTCATTTTCACTATACAAACCAATCTTAAATGCCCATTCTTCTAGCATTTTCTTTTGCTCTAAGTTTGCCTTTTCTAAGAAACTATCTGCACCAGCACCGCTTAAGAAATCAAGCATAAAGGCATTGCCCTAATCCATGATTTCATAAGCCTTAGTCCATAATACACCATTTTCCTTTTCATAATCTAAAGTATCTTGGAGTAATTGGACTTGCTGTTCCATTAACTCAGTTTGCTTAGTATTAGCATCCTTAATAACCTCAAGCGCATCTTCTTGCTTTTGGAAGTATTCGTCTTTTAGCTTTTCGCTAATAGTTTTTTCTAAGCTCTAAATCTCACTTGCGCTACCGCCGCTACGACGAAGTAGAGAAAGTTGTCGTTGTAAGGTTTCCCGTTCAGCAATATTTTGGTTATTAGAATATTGATTCTTTTCCTTAGTAATTGCATCTTGAATAGAGTCAGCGTAAGCTTTGTTTGCGTCAGTGATAAGTTTATTAGATTCTTTTAAATCCTTAATAACTTTTTCCTTGACTTGAACAATAGCATCATAAATCATTTGGCTAACTTCAATTTCATTATCACGAATTTCATCATTAACCTTTTGAATTTCTTCTGCTAAGCTTTCTAATTTTTCTTCTGTTTCTTGTACAGAATCACGAAGACCATCATAGTCATCAATTGGTTCTTGCAAAGCACTAAAGAATTCTTGAACATACTCTTCATCCGTCCATTCTTTCTTAGTGTATTCACCATTGCCAACTGTTTTACCGTTTTCATCTTCGATTTGACCTTCTTCCCAAGTGAAGCCACGCTTAAATTGACCATTAGTTACTTTCTCAATCCAAGCAACCTAATCTTTAATGGTATAGCGTTCAGGATTATCGCCCATATCGTTAAGTTCTTGTAAAACTTCAAGGGCACCTTTACCACCATTAGTCTCATTACCTTCAACATATTGTAATACGCCATCTGCGCCAACTTTATAGAACTTACTAATCCAGTTGGAAGAATCATTAATAGCGTCAGCTTGGCGCTTTAATTCGTCTTGTTGATAACGGTATAAATCACGTTGAGTGTTAAGTTGGTCTTCAAGTAGGGCCTGACTTTCTTTTAGATTGCGGAGATAAGCAGCACCTTGGTCAAAACCTTTAGAGAGGTTATTGCGCTGCGCAACAAGAGTATTGATGCGATTTTCAAGATCAACAATTTGTCTTGAAAGGTTATACCATTCTTGTAAATCTGCAATGTAGGGTTTGAGGCTGGCGTTCTTTCCGCCACCACCTCCACCTCCCCCGCCACCGCCATTCCTTAGGTCGGCCGCAGAAAGGGAATTAAGCAAACCTTGCCATACAGATTTTGCGCGACGGACTGCCGCTAAAGCGGCACCGATACCAGAACCGCCTGCGAAAGCGTTGCCTTCTACTAAGGCATTACCAGTGTACATTGTAGCATGTTGATAAGCGGCATTTAATTGAGTGCCACGAATCTTATCAACTTTGCCATCAATGATGCCTTGAGTTTGGAGATGGTTAAAGACGATCGCATCAGAAGGTAAATCAACAAATTCTGCGCCATCTTCGCCAAGTAGATGGTATTTATTATCATAAACTGCTAACTCTGGGCCAAGTTCGCCAACAAGAGTTTTACCTGCCAAAGCAGCACCATAGGTTTGACCATTTATAAGAGCTTTACCGTCTACGTTACCTGTAAATTTAGTTGTGTCAGTTCGTTTTCCACCGCCAGTGATTGCTGTTGTAGCATCGCCGCTAGTCTTACTAATACGAACCGTACCAGAGAAATTAATTGGAATGTTGGTTTTAATAGATTCAATTAACTTCTAAACTTGGTTTACAACGGATTTAACATTGCCAGTAGAAGCACGGAAAGTAGTAAAATGAGAAGTATCAACATTTGCAATATAGCCTTTAACAGCTTCGGCAACTTTCTTAACTTCATCGCCATTAGCAGAGAAAGTAATAGTGCTTGTGCCTTGTTCGTTCAAAGAAACAAGGGCGTTAGAAAGCAATGAAATACCATCAGTATCTAAATCAAAAGATACACTACCACTAATTTCTTTAAGGCGGCCAGCCAAAGCTTGAAGTTCACCGACAAGGCCATCAATCTTACTTTCTGCCTATTGTGCAGATTGACCGATTTGGTCAATTGAAGTGTGGCTACCGCTTAGTTGTTGAAGAGAAGCGGCGATTTCATTGATGCTTGTAGAAACTTGTTGTAATCCAGAAGTGTCAATGTCGCCAAAGTTAAACATCTAAGACAAGTTCAATTGCGCATCAGAAGAAGCATTTAGAACTTGAGTAATGATGTTTTCATAGGAACTAATGAATTGATATGCCGCGTCATTATCTGCTTGAGCGATTTCTACAGGTACGTCAATTGGAGTGCTGGATAGAGATTGTTGAATTTCTTGTTCTGCAGAAGAAGTATCAGCCTCAACAGTAACAGGAACTGTTTGCGGCTGGCTAATATCACTCATACCGGCAGAAGCAACTACTGCACGAGGAACTAAGCTTGCACCAGTTTTTTCAGGAATGGCAATAATTTGAGGATTTTCAGGGGTAGGAACTTCACCTGAAACAGAAGTTTGAATCTCAATTTTAGCATTATTTTGAAGTTCTGCTAATGCCGCTGCAATACCATTAATTTTAGTAAGTGCATCAGAATCATCAACAGTAATTTTTATGCCATTAGACAATGAAGATTCAATATTCTAAACAGATGTTAGTAATGGGTCTACATTCTCATCGGTTGTTACTGTTTGACTAAAAGTAATTGTAGTCTTACCATTAATGTCAGGTAACGTATAATTGAAATTACCAGCATTTGTAATTCCTAAAGAATCTTCTGTAAATTTAGCAAAGTCAGATTGCTGGAATTTGCCATCTTTAAAGAACTAACTTGCATCACCGGAATAAGTGAAAGTACCAGTTTTTGCATTAACATCAATATTAGCAGTAACTTCTGCTTGCCCTTCAATAGGAGGTAAAGTTACTTCTCTAGTAAATATATCTTCATTTCCTTTGCCAACTTTTTGCTGGAATTCAGGATTATTTTCAAGATAAGTTTTTATAGATTTAATATGATAATTAACGGTAACATTACCTTCACCATCAACAGTAAAATCAACATCAGTAAAACCTTGAGATTCATATAAATTAATTAACTGTTGTTTTAATTCATCAGTTAATTTACCATCTTCAGTTTTAATAGTAAACTTATCTGCACCGCTAAATTCAACAGGAATACCCTATTGCGCCGCGGCTAAAGCTAAGTTAGAAGATAATGCTGCGCCGATAGTTTCAGGAATATTGCTCCAATCTTGTTCACTAATAAAACTGGTTAATATCTTTGCAATTTCTGATTGAGCGCCCTCTGCGAAACCCGCGAATTCTCCTGATTTTTCATCAAATACTAAATATTGACCTATTTGAGAACGTAAAGCTTCTGCAACAGTCATTGCCTAACCTTCAGTTAAATTAGGCAGAACTTCACTAAAACGGCCAAAAGCCTAAGCTAAAGCGGCTTCGCCAGCATCAACAAAGTTAAAACCATTTTCGCCAAAAAACGCCTTGGAAAAATCTTCGCCAAGTCCTAAGAATTTAGTAAAATCGTTATATCCTTTTCCGCCAAGTTCTACTAACTTTCCATTAACTGCTGTTTGTAAGTCAAGTTTTTTCTCTTCATTATCAGGTAGATTACCAAATTGGTTCCACAAATCTACAAAGTTAGATAATGTAGCTTCAACTTCTTCGCCATTACCAGTATTAAATTTAATACCTAATTTAAGGTCAACATCACCAATAGAACTTAAAGCATCTAAAGCTTTAAGCATCTACTCTAAACCAGAGAGGTACTTAATCTATTGACGAGCAACATCCTTCAGCCCATCAGACATACCTTCTGATATGGCTGACATTGCAGCTTCTACGCTAATACCCATCTATGCGGCAATGCCTTCAAGATTGACCTTACCCCATTTATCAGTATTAGCGACGACAGCATTTACAAAGTCCTCATAAGTTTTGCCGTTTTTGGTAAATAATGTGTTTAAATGCTCTAAACTTGCAGGAAGTTTTCCACCAGCATAACTTTCTATTGAGTTCTGTAAGAAATCCATCATATTATAGAAATCTTGATACCCAATATAGCCATCTTTGCCTTGAGCCTTTAATGATTTAAAAGCTTCTTGAACCGTATCAATCTATGAAACAAAGCTATCAAAATTCTTCGTTAAGCCTTTTGTCGCATCTTGCTCCATAAAAGTAAATTCATAAGCATCCTCAGAAAGCATCGCAGCAGAAGCAGCAGCACGTAAGGCATCTGCATAATCCCAAGCGCTCTTCGCGGCCTCATCAGTGCGTTCACCTCTATCTTTTGCAGCAAGTTCGGCGGCTTTCGCAGCTTCTTCAACTTCTTGATAGCTCTTAAATAAAGGCTCTTCAGCATCTTGCCAAGCTTCCCAAAGTTGTTTACCAAATTCGCCAGTACCAAGTCTACCAAAAGAATCATAAGCATTACGATATAAGGAAGCAGTTAAAGTTTCTTGGTCTTTTTTACCTAAAGAATAGCCTTTAGGAGTAGATAATGCCTAATAACCTGTCAACCCATAACGGTCTTGTAGTTCAAGTAAATCCGCGGCAGAAAGAGTACCTTCAATACTATCAGTAAGGCCACCAAGACTGGAGCTGATGTTTTTAATGAGATTATCAATATTAGTAGCTTGTTGTTCGGCAAGTTTGTGATTTAGATACTTTTCGCCAGCAGAAACTAAACCAGCATCTAAAGATTGGAGATAAAGTAAAATCCAAGCTTCAACAGAATTATCCATTGATTCAGCTGCGTTAAAAATTTCTTGCTCTGTATCTGTCAATTGTTGCAATTGAGAGCGATTAGTTAAATCATCTTTCCATTGCAATGCCGCAGTCTGATAAGTCTTTTTGAGTTGATCATAACGAGCAATTCGTTCAGTATTGCCTTCCCAGTCAGTAGGATAATATTTTTGATAATTTTTATATGGATTTTTTTCGGCCCAATCAGCAAAGATTTCTTGCTCTTTTGCATTTTTTGCCCTTAATTGTCCAAGAGCCTACATAGTAGTTTTAGTCTAAGACTCATTAATGCGTTGTAAAGCAATATCACTATTAACAAAGAACTTATCACCAATTAATTGGAAATCAGTATCTAGGTTTAAGTTCGCTTTCTTCGCGGCCTTAATAGCATCTTCTAAACTTAAACCATCCGCCGCGTCTGTAATAGCATCGCCCATTTTATCAAGTGAGCTTGCCATTTTATCAGAAAGGCTATCAAATGCAGTAATAAGATTTTCCGCACCAGTGTCAATAGCCATAACTGCATCAGCAATATCAAGTTGGCCAATATCACGTAATTTTTCTGCGGCGTCTATCTTACCCATGGTGGAGTCAAATTCAGATTCACCAAGAATTTGACGGACTTGCCCTTGAATGGCAGCATCAGTAATGGTTGCGGCCATAGACCATAAGTTATATTGACTTTGTAATAAATTATTACGAAAATCACTAGTTATTGTGCCTGCTTCCACTTGTGCTTGAAGAGTTTTAGCATACTTAATAATACCTTCAGAATAGGTTTCTGGGATTAATTTAGAAAGCTAATCAAAAGTCTCACCCATTCCTTTGGTTTTATCTAAAGCGATGAGATTGCCTTCTTGATCTCTATATTGATTTATTAAGGCTTCATAAGTACTCTCTTGAGCTTTCTAAATATCTTCAAAATATGCATCAGAAAAAATGTTTAAACCATGAATATTTTTAAACTAATCACGAGAAACACCAAAAATTTTGGTTAATTCATCAGCATATTGCTGTTCGGTTAATTTCCCTTCTTGAGTAAGTTGAATTATTTCGTTGAAATCTGAAATAGAACCATTCTTAGAAAGACGTTCATATAATGCTTGGACGCCGTTATTGGCACTATCGAACCAATTGCTAATCTAAGCATCAGTAATTTCATCTAAAGGAGTGCCAGTGGATTCAGCCCATTTTCGCACCAGCTAACTAACTAATGTATCAGCGTTATTTAATTCATTATACCCTTTCCCAGCAGCGTAACGATCCGCACTAGTTTGTTCTCCAGCGAGAATTTCATCCTATACTTTGCTAGAGATCTTTGCAGAGAATAATTTTTGCTAAGCCGCTTTAATAGTCGCATTTTGCTGCTCAATTTGCTAAGTTAAGTCTGCATTAGTAGAAAAATATTCTTCCCATGTTTTTGCAGAAGTGCGAACTAGCCAAGTAGGTTTTTTGGCATCTTTTGATGACGCGGAAAAGATTTCATCTCCATAAGATTTTACGAAAGCTAAGAAATTATTTATAAAATCTTCTTCAGAATCACCTAAATGCTCTTGCATCCAATCTTGAACTATGGCATTATCAGTATCAATGCGTTGTAATACAGCTGACTTGTTTTTAGATAGCATAATCGCATCTTTTTCGCCAGCGGTAGTACTCATACCATATTCAGTAATATCATATTGTGAGCCAAGCTCTTCGCGTGAAGAAACTCCCGCAACTTTAAAGACAGATTGTAAAAATTCTTTATCGTGAATTGCGTCATAGGTATTTTTCTATTCTTCGCTTTCTTCCGCTGTCCAAACCAAACCTTTATCGGTTGTTTTCTATTCTTCCTATAAAGTGGCTAAATCTGCCTTAGCTTTTTCTATTTCTTTTTCTGCTGCAGCGATTGTTGCTTGTGAGCTCTGCTTTCTTGCGATAGCTAAAGCTTCCTCTGCGGAAGTCAAATCAACGATTGCATTACCGGCTTCATCAAAAGTAACTGCCAAATCAGGTAAAGACTCAAATAATGAATTGTTTGCTTCTAGCCATTCTTTCTTCGCATCTTCACTATTATATTGATTCTTTTCAAGTTCTTTAAGCTTTTCAATACCTTCAGAAAGAGTTGTTACTCGCTATTTACTTTCAGCCCGTGCTAAATTCTTCTCTTCGAATTCGTCTGCCGCTTTTTGGGCTTTTTCTTGAGCTAATTCTAAATCAGTTGGCCAAGAAGAAACCAGACTAATAATACCTGTTAAACCCGCTGCGACAGCTCCTACAACAGGTACTGCGCTTGCTAAACCAGCAAGTGCCGGAGTAGAAGCGGCCAAAGAAGAAACTAAAATGGATGCATTGGAAAAAGTTGACGCAGCATTCCCAGCAGCAGATAAACCAGCCCCTAAACGCTAATTAGAGGCAGATACAGCAGAACCAGCCATAGACAAACCGCCGCCAATAATAGTTCCAGCCATTAAAAGTCCACGATGAGACTATGCCCATGTCTATTGCTATTGTGGTTGTGTGCCTGCAGGCTTAGGCTACTACCCAGGTATAGCATTTTCGGTACCAGTCGCGGTCTATTCAGCTTTTATTCTTTCACTTTCCTCTTTAAAACCTTCATATATATTACGAGCAATTTTTTCGCCCGTGGTACGCCCAGTAGTACTAAAGTCTTCCATCATACTTTTGAAGTTCATACGAACCTGTCCAAAAGCATTTGAGAATAAACTAATACCCAAATTTGCCAGCATCTTCAAAGCAGAAATAATGCCAGCGATATTCATAATCGCAGTAGGCTTAGAAAGTTTATTAAAACCTTCTAATACCGCATTTACAGAATCTATTAATCCCTTAAAGAAGTCCCCATTCAACGCGCCCATATAGAACTGTTGGAAACTGGTCTTTAAGTTTGCCTATTTACTTTCTAGACTATCAAGTGTTTTACTATATTGAATTAATCCCGCGTCTTCAGAATCTTCCGCAGCAGTAGCGACTTCACGCAAACGTTTGCCGTTGCTGACTAAGGCAATAAAACGGGATTGTTGCATAACCTAAATACTTTCATATTTAGCCTGACCATATCTTCACCAAATGGTGTGAGGCACTTCGGAATTTCTTCCTACTCCTTTCGGATGGCCGATGAGCCTTACTCTTAATAAGAGTCTTGGTTGCGGATTGTCCAATCAATAATCTTTTTACGATACAGAGGTAATTATTCTCTCCACATAGTATATTGCTATCTATGTTTCGTAATTATTGCTCTAAGGAGGTTCCCGCAGTTCACCTCATTTTATTTAGGGATTTTTAAGCCGCCCATGAAACCGCCAACTAATTCAAACGGTTACCGGCTGCGATAGTTGCTACATAGCGCTGTGAGTTCTTATCTAAAGTATCCCATTTATCGGCTAATTCAAAGATTACATCATCAAAATCTCTAAATTGGCCTTGGGTATCCAGCAAAGAAACGCCGACAGAAGCAAGAGCAGTTTGGACTTTGTTTACATCTATAAGTTCGCCGTCTTCGTCAAAAGCAGAGCCTTTCTTCATCTCGCCAAAACGGGAGATAATACTCTTTAATGCACTACCGATGTTTTCCCTTTATGTTACGAAAAGATTCGCTACATCTTTCCTTCTACAGGCTTTCCCTGTAGAGCAGACTATATATTCATCCTTGTTTTACAAGGCGGGAGCCTTTTCAGACTGCTTAGTCTTACGAGAGCGTAACTCTCTAGTCGTTGAACCTTCTTCTTGCGAAGCTTGGCTGCGGGTTAAGCAATCTTTAACTTTTTTACTATACCAAAGCCACTACACTTTGCCGCATATTTTTAATATGTTTAGTAGTTAAAGCTCTAAGCCTTTCCCCGTCAATTAAACTCCATTCATATTAAGGATTACTCCTTAACGACCCTATTTTGCTTGTAAATATATTTCTTTTTTACGTGGTAAAGCGAATTCATTATTGTCATATAATTTAGTTAAAAAATCATAAACAAAATCTTTATGACTAATAACCATCTAAAATGCTTTTGTCGCAGTTTTAGATATTTTTGCATTGTCTTGTAAATTTAGACGTTCTTTCATGCCAGTAAGAAAGTCTTCTGTTCCAAGAACAATAATCCTATAACGATGCTTATTAGTATCATATTGAATATATCCATCACCATCTATATAACCCCTAAAAAAGGGATGTAAAAATTCATTTGGAACCTGTTGTTCTGATGGACAAATTAATGTTAAACTTTTTCTTGGAGTACAACCTAAATTAATTAAATTCTATTTAGTTGTTTGGCTTGTAAAAGAAGAAGTATATGAAATATAATCTTTTCCTTTTACGTGTTTAACAGATTTATATATTTTATTCTAATTTCCGCAATAGTCATGAAACGCTTTTACTGTTTCATAATCACTTTCTTTCAAAGTTAAAGTAATTTCTGGTTTAGCTTCTCTAATATTACCATCAGCATATAAGAAACCTAACCAATACGCGGCTTCATTAGAATCAATTTGATTAAATTTAATAATTTCAGGTTGTATAATACCTTTACCATTTCGTTTAACTTGTTGATACAAATTTTCTCTTACCAGTAAATTTTTTACGCTTTCCCAACGAGTATTTAAAGTATTAGCAATCCAATTAATGCTCTTTCCTTCTTGATAATATTGTATGATAGTTTGTTTTTGTTCATTAGTATACATTAACTATCACCTCCATTATTAAGTAGAGAAGCGCCTAGAAATTCTAATACTATTTTCAAAATAATTTACATTTTTTCATAAGGACTTTCGCGTGTCGCTTCACCTTTCTACCGTCCTTTTCAGGATATTTAAACGGAGTAGACTATACCATCAACTTATTTTTAGGTATAAAAATAAGCCGCTCATTGATAGTCGTTGAGGGCTTCACATTTCTGTGCTATCCCTGCGGATTACCCAATCAATAACTTTTTTACTATACCTTTGGAATTACCCATTGCCATCATCTTATGATTTAGTAGTTATTGCTCTAAGGGTTTCCCCGCATATTCTGAGTTCAATATTATCTTTCAATAATAAGGGGCTGGTTTTTAGTCAACCATTGTAGCGATCATCGCGGTTGTATTTTCAAAACTACTACCAACGTTTGCTGCGCCGGAGGCAGTTTTAGACATTGCTTCAATCAAGTCTTGAGTATCTGAAGCAGTTTTCTTTTATGTTCCAAGTAAGTCGTTAATTTACTTGCGTTCTCCCATGAACTGCTTTATGTTTCCATAAAGAACAGACTATATCTTTAAACATTTAAATGTTTATCATCCGCTTCGCTTTACTTAAAGCTACTAATTAGTCGTTGAACTTTGAAGATAATATATTGGGAATTTTTTTATAATCTAAATAACTAATTTCTAACAATTCAATATTGTGTGCCTTACAATATTCTCGTTTGTTTTGATCTCTTTCCTAAATTTTTGCTAATGGCTCCCAAATCTGCGATTTATCAACATAATGTTGTTCTCCCTGATATTCAATAGCTAAGTTATAATCAGGAAGATAGAAATCAAATTTATATCGTTGATATGGAGACAATAATGGTTGCTGAGCGACAAAACTAATCTAATGCTCGGCCAGCCAAGCTTCTATAGTGCTTTCTCCTTTACTTTTATTTTTGTTGCATTTAGGGCAACCTCTGGACTTTAAGAAGTTGTCATATCGCGTTGTCCAACAAAAACCGCAAATATGCTTAATTAAAATAGAGGAATGAAAATTTTGATATTTTAAAATTTTATATTCATTCTAACCAAATACTTTATTAATATTTTGCTATGCCGCTTCAATTGTTAAAGTTTGTTTTTTAGCAGAGCTATTGCAATTCGGGCAATGGTCTGGATTTGCTATTAAATGAGTATGCTGTCGATAATAAATAGCCCCGCATTTTAAACATTGTAATTTAGCATTTCTAGTTTTTTCAGAATTCCAGCTTAGAATTTTAAAGCCATACTATTCTCCAAGATATTCTGCTTTCTGTTCTCCTGAATAAAAATGTCGTTCTTTACACAAATTTACTTTTGTCATTAATTTTTCTGCACAACTACTTTTCAAAATATTACCACACTCTAGGCACTTGATGGTAACTGGTAATTTGATATTTTGATATTCTAGAACTTCTATTTTAGAAAATGGATTTAATTTTTCTAATTTTTTCTAAAAAAGTTCCCGAGTCATTAATTCTCCCATATATATTATCCTCCTTAGCTGCTGATTGTCTATTATTAGTATTAGTATTTGCCAATACAATCCCAATCCTTATTTCTGCTTTCGCTCCATTCTTGATAATGAGGTTATCAAGTGTGGCAATTGGGCTTTAAGAGTTCCCAGCAATTCAAATGATTTTAAGCGACCTAAATTCAAGCCGCTACATTACTATAAACGTCCGTAACGTGAGTCGCGTCCTCCATGTCCATTTTGAACGCACGAATAGCTACAGTCATACCGTCTGCGGCATCACTGTAAGAAATACCAGCAATACGAGCCATTTTTAATGTCTCGGTTGTTGCCGCCATTACGTCTGCAGTTCCTAAGCCTTGCTGGTAATAAAGTTGCGTTACTTCATAGACACCTTGAGTAGTTACGCCGTATTGTTTTGCGATGGCCATATAATCGTTAATTTGGCCCCATAAGTCACTTACGCTAAAGTCTGTAACTACAGCAATATTGGTCATTGCCGCATCAAGGTTCTTTACATCATTATAAGCTTCACGGACGCCTTGTTTAATTTGAGAAACAATCTCTCTCGCACCCATCCATTGACGGATGCTATATTCCATGCGCTGCTTAAAAGCTTCGGCTTCAGCTTGCGCGGTTTTATCAGCATTAAATTCTTCTTTATATTTTGTGATAAGCCCACTAGATTCTTTACGATTTTGTTCACTTTGAGCAAAAGCCTGCAAACCTTTTTGCTAACGTTCAGCAGTTAGACGAGAAACTTCTTGAGATTTCGCCTCATTTAAAGCATCAACATCTTCTTGGTTGGTATATCCATTAACTTTCTATAAAGTTTGAATTAATTCATTGAAACCTTGTTGGACACCAGTTAAGGTTTCATAAAAAGTTTCAAGATTCGCTTTTTCTTGAGTTAAAGTTTCATATTTCTCTGCATTACTGAGAGCTTGTTCATTTAATTTTTTATATTCTGCGTCTTGAGCAAATAGATCAGTTTGTTTTTGTTTTGCTGTCTATTGACGAGTTTGCGCAGTGGCCTATTTTGCTCGTATAGTTTGAATATTACTGCTGACCTATTCACGTTGTGCCTGTACATCATTTAATTCTTCTTTTAAAGAATTATTTTCTTGCTATAAAGCATTTATTTGATTTTGATATTCAATGTTTTGTTGTTTTAAAACGTTCGCTTCATCCTAGCGCTATTTATCTTGTTCTAAAACAGAAGTTTCTCTGGACCCTTTTTTGGTCCCATATTTTGCCATAGCTTTCTACTAAGTTAGGAAATTGTCATAAAGTTCTTTCCCAATGCGGGTTTGCTTTCCCTTTCCTTTAGAAAGCTAAGAAGTTAAATTATCTTCTAAAGCTTGCTAATCAACTTTACCAGTTAATAGAGGCGCCAAAGTAGAAGCATCAAGGTTTAAACCACCTTTTGTTTTAAACCAACTGGTTACTGCTTGTTGCTAATTTTTAGTTAATTCTCCAGTAGTAGAATCAACCATTTGCATAATTGCACTAGAAATTTGCTAAGATAACGTGCCAACTGTTTTTGTATCACTAATTCCATCACCAACAGTGGCGAATATATCAGCAAACTATTTTTTAGCAAATGTCAGATAATCTTTAGGAGCTAAATCTCCGCTCAAACGTGCATTATTAGCTTCAATTTTGCTTTGAATTTCTGCAGCTTGCGCAACACGAGCTTGCTCTTGAGCAAGATATTCAGGAGAGCGTAATTGAGTTTGAATTTCATCATGACGACGATTTAACTCATTACGTTTTACTAATTGCTCTTTTTCTTCTGCAAGAGCTTCCTAATAATCTTGTCGTGCAAAAACTTCTTCATCTAATGCTGCTTTATAATCTTTGCTACGAATAATTTGTCCTTTGCGTTTATCTATCGCGGCGACATCTTTAATTAGAAAACCACTTGCGTCAACTTTTCCTAACTCTTTTAATTCTTTATTAAGATTATTAATTTGTTGTTGAGTATTAGTCATCGCTGTATTAATTGCAGCGCTATTTTCACCAACAGTTTTGTTACCAGAAATTTGTTTTAATTCGGGAATTTTTTGCGCTTCTTGAATTATAGTATTAGCTTTTTCTTTTTCTTCTGGCTATAATCCTTTAACTGCTTCATTAAGAATCGTCTTGTTCGTAGCTTCGGCAAGAGTTTTCTTCTTAGCAATAGCTTCTTCTAACTTAGCATTAATTTCATCTAAAGTAGTTAATTCTCCTTTATCATATAAAAAGCTAGAAAAACTACCGGTTGCAAGATTATTGCTTAAAATTTGCGCAGTGCGGTTAAAGCCTTTATTCGCTTTATTTAAGTCATTTAAATCCTGCTCACTTAGTAACTATTGATTAGTAATACTTTGATACAGATTTAAGAATTTCTTTAAAGCTGGCAAATTCTTAGTAAAGCTCTTACCTAACGCCGTCCCTGGGTCAACATGACTGAATTGTTCCGTAAGGTCATCAACAATTCTTTTCATTGATTCCGCATTAGCTTTAAATTCAACGCTAACAGGAATATTACGAGCGCTTATTGCCATATTTCTTCTCAACTCCTTTTACCCAAAAAAATAAGTGCTCCCGAATGGGAGCACATATTATATACCAGAGATGTCTTCATCAAGATATTGTATTTCGCATACAACATCATCTCTTCCTTCCTTTGTCTCTGGCTACGCTATAACTCTAAAAGTAGACACCATAGGGTCTGCTCTTTCTCCCATTCTCAAATTAATATTACTCAATATACGAATTTTAGGCATACGCAAATAACCTGTACGTAGTAAGCCTTCATTCTCATCCTTCATTTGAAAAGTGGCTTCAAGAGTATATAAATTCGTAAATCTCTCACGATTCATAGAATAAGTTATTATATCTTTTTTATATTCAAAATAATAATCACACATAACAGTTTGGTCGGCAAATTCTTTTCCAAAATCAATCTTTAAATTATCAATTGAAATAGGAAAAATGCGGCCTTGAATATTATTGAAATTATAAGTAAAGAAGAAGTTTTTATATTCTATATCATTCAAAATAGGATGATACTTTAAATACCCTTTTCCATTCTCATCCAACATAATAACTTCATTATATGGCAAAATGTTATCATCTACTTTATTTAACATATTAGCGCCGAGAAGCAAGTTAAAACTTATTGTATTTATCGTTCCATTAGAAAATGCAAATGTTGTTTCTTGACGGTCTTCCCAAATAACACGAGGTTCATTATGCCAACCACCACGAGCCATAATAGGGCGAACATTTTCAGAAAGAAGCGCAATTTGTAAGTTATCAAAATAAATGACTGGTTCGCCAGCTTCAAGTAATCTATCTCCGAAGGCGACCTCATTTTTTGTTTTTATACAAACTCGTTCAAGATTTTTAATACCAAGTTCTTCAAGAGTATTCATTATTTACCTCCGAAGATAAAAAAATAAAGGGAGCAGGCGGATTAACGCCCGCCCCCGCGGTTAATTACATCAATACTTGACTAGAGAGAACATATTACCGTCGTTATCGCGGAGTACGTTCAAAGTCATAGAGAATGTGCTAGGATCTCCCTCCGAAAATCCTTAATTTTCTTGAGTTTCCTCAAGGATCGGACTATATCTTCAGATTTATTTATCTGCTACGCACTTCGGGTCATTCTTCACCCTACTCTACTCACTTACAGTTTGTTCTGTGTTTTCGATAGTCTCTGAACCTTTTATTAAATCTCGCCAGATAAAACCACCAGCAGTATGACGTTTTCCTTGACAACATAATGAAATATTGCCACTACGAATACCAGTCGCTCGTTGAGCATCCATATAACTATCAAACCGTTGGAGTTCATTACCATTGAGGTCAAATTGAATTACTGGACATTTTCCTCTGTTAAGCATATTTTCACGTTTAACAATTGGAGGTTCATTTTTTGTTGCAAAAGGTTGAGATAATCTCCAATGCTCCATATTTTCTTTATGGGAAACCCATTCTAAATTAGAAGCCTTATTATTAGATTTATCAAAATCTTTATGATTTACGAAACATTTCTCTTCCGTTCGTCCTTCTACAAATTCATATGCCACTAAAACATGTACATAGCGATCTTTTCTTTGACCATTGGCATTATACATTGTTAGTTTATAATAGCCATTATGGACTGGACTTGGAGAAAGAATATTTTTTGTTGTTGCATTACGAACCTGTCCGAGTTCATTCACTTCGTATTTTGGATTAAGAGAAGATGTTTTCCACATATTCTCAATACCTCCGATATTTCATATTTAATAACTTGGCTGCTGATTACCTTAGCTTATGCTTTAGGCTTCCAGCAATTCACGTAGTTTAAGCAGACCAAGGGATTTAGCCTGCATGGTTAGGGTTACTTCGCTCAGCATCTTAGCCTTGTTGATAATGAATTGGAAAGCTTCATCCTTACCAGTGGCTTCAGAACGAATTAGAGCATCACCTACAACCTTGTAAGTTCCGGGGAAGGTAGAAGGACTAATAACGATTTCAGAAGCAGTGCCTTCTTCAACTACTTCCTCTTCCCAGAAGAAGCGAATCTTAGTAATTTCGGTGGCGGCATCAGCAAAAGGCTTAGTGCCAGTCTTTAAAGTAACAGTGTACTTAGCGGGATCGCCGCCATCATTAGTTACACTATCAACTTCGCCAGAGCCACGTAGGCCGTGAGTCATATCAACCCACTTAAACTTAAAGCCAGTCTTTACAACATCCGCACCAGGGAAATTGTTCTTACCGCCAATAGTCTTACCATCGCCCATTGGGAAGGTAAAGGTTTCACCAACCTTAAAGTTGCGTTCGGCGTTCTTATAAATAGTAACAGTGTGCTCATCAGTGGACTTATTATACATCGCGCCACCCATGATAATGCGTAGTTCTTCCCAAGATACTACAGCATCTTCTAGGGTTACGTTGATGTCCTTACCATCATTATGTTACGTTTATGCCTTATCATAAACTCTTATAATTTCTTATAAGTTCAGACTATATCTTCATCTCACATGGCCGTGAGAGGCTGGTGCAGGAGAGCAAGGTTTTCGCTCCCTCTTAGTCGTTGAACCTTCCGTAAATACGGCTCGGCTGCTGATTGTCTTCGGCATTATCCGGTCAGAGTTCCCAGCAATTCTCCAGCTTTTTAACTTAATGTCGCCATTAAGGGGACCTATGGTAAAATTAAGTCCCAAGTGACCAATTTTGGGTTACCCCACGTCTTATAAACCCTTATTCTATCTGATTCGCAACATCAGATACGTTCTCTTATGAACTGCTCATAATTTCTTATGAGATTAGACTATATTTTAATGTGTCTGGCCTAACACATTACTCCTCTTTCGACTCGCTTGAGCCTACTCCACTAGGGATAGTCGTTGAGCTTTCATCATACAAGTTGTCTACTTTAAAATTACGAAATAAGTGTTTTATTTTTACTCGTGCAGTATTTTGTGTCTCAATTTGGTTTCTTAAACAATTTCTATCATGTCCAGTTTCTCTCGCGGCTTCTCGTAAAGAACTAAACTCTTGAAGAAAAGCTCCGGTAGCTTTATCGTACATATACACTTTCTAACTTGTTGCTTGAATGTTATTTTTTACAACTTCAACTTTTTCAAATTGTTCTGTCGTCCAAACTTTGCCACGGACATGATGATTTAATTCATTTAAAATTCTACGAATAGAGCCGTTATGAACTTCCATTTCTCGTTCTGCTTCAGAAATGCTATTATACCGTTTAATAAAAAACCCAGTTTCTCCATCATAACTATATACTGGAATACGACGGAGAGAAGCCAGATATTCATAACGTTCTTGCATAATATTATATCCTTTTTTGGGATTTATAGTATCATAATCTAAAATATAATTGATTTCTGTTTCATTTAAAACATCCAATGGAACTTCTTCTAAAATTTCAACAGAAAAATTTTCCCAACCATATTTTTGAATTGCATTATAAAATGCAGTACATCCCATATAGCCTTTTGCATTTAATTTCGCGCGTTCTTTTAAAGTAGTTCTTGTTTGGCCTATATATTTCTTCCCGCTTGGAGAAGTATAGCAATATACAAAACCATAGCCACTCCGTGGCTTGATGCTTAGTGTCTGATTGTCCATTTTACTCATACCTCGTGTATTTTCTATCCGTTATCCAACGGCTTTAGGAGTTCCCAGAAATTAAGGAGTAAGTTTTTATTCAGGCGGCTGGGGATTTTTTACCGCCCTGAGCGCTTACATTTTCAGCAGTAGTTTCTACAGTAGAAACCTTTAGGGTATTTAAATAGAGTACAATATCGCCGGCTTTGATATCTCCTTCGTCGGCTAGAGCTTGGAAATAAACGTTAGCTACTTCCTTAATCAATTATGTTGCGATTGAACCTGTTATCAATCTCTTATAGTTTCCTATAAGTTCAGACTATATCTTCATCCGATTTCTCGGAGTCTTGCACAGGAGAAGCAGGATTTTCTTCTCGCTTAGTCGTTGAGCCTTCCACCAAAAAATTGGCGGCTTGGTTGCTGATAACCCATTGTTACATCTTATTATTTTTTAAACATTCACGCTTGCATTTGCACGCTTCGTTGTAGTAAATAAGCTTTAGGGCGTCCCAGCAATTCACAAGAATTGTCAGTAAGAATTACTCCTTACAGTGGCATTTCTACCATAACGTTCAAAGATGTTAATGGCCATATTAAACATCCTCCTTATTTAAAAGTCATTGTTTTTATCCAATGAGAGAGTTTGTCTTTTCCTATTTTTGCTCCCGCCATTGCGGCGCGAGTATTTATATTAAACTCTTCGTGCCAACCCATACGCTTAAGTTGGTCTTGAAAAGCATAATAACTCAATTTCATAACAGATTGAAGCGTATATCCTGAAGTTCCAATTGGAAGAGAAGCTACAAGATCAGAGAAATTAATTGTACTTTTATCTGACTTCTTTTGCTTTTCTTTTAATTCTTTTCGTTTTTTTCTACCCTCAAGCATTTGAAGTTTTAATTGTCTTACTTTCGGGGAGTCTGTATCTAAGAATTCTATACGCTCTTCTGAATAATCTTCCATTGCACAAGCTAAACCAATGTATGTTTGGAAATCGTAGAAATTATCTTTTGTTAAAATGCGTTTTTCAGACGGATCGCCTAAAATAATATTTGAAGTTTCCAAAGAAATAATAATAGAATCTTGAGTAAATAAATAAAACGCTTCTTCTAACATTTTCTTTATTTCTGGTTCCATAGAACAAATAAGCAACAAATATTCAAAATCACTTAAATTTTTTAATACATCATTAACTTCTTTTTCTTCTACAGAAGGTTTCTCAATTAGTAATAAAGAAATATCTTTATAAAATTTAGACAAACCAACAGAAATTATATCTTCTAATATAGGAGAATATACTAAACAAATATCTTTAAAAATTAACGGCTTACCGCATAATAAACGCAATTTATCATCATCAATTAAAGTCATTAATCTAATAATACATCGTATAGCCGCCCATCTAAGGAGAAAGGGTCAATGGAACACACTATACAAACTGTAAATTACCCAAACCACTAAGTTTCGCTTGATTAAATAGACTATCAATTTCCTACATTAACAAATAAGGCCGCAAATTACCTTCATCAACAATCCACTCCGAATAAGGACAAACTACTTCAAAACGAACTGTGGAATATTTAAAATCTGGATTTTGCGGATTGATAATATATTTATCAAATATAATTGTTATATAAGAGCGCTCTATATTATCAATTTCGGGATACTTTGGAACAATAATAAAATTCTCATTTAACAAAGACAACCCATCTACATCCGGAAGTGTAGGGTCAAACGGATTAGAATTTTGGTATTTAAGTAGACGACAAATGCGCTAATTAGTCGTTAACTTATTAATAATCTTATATAAGTTTTCGCCCATTACGGCGAATCTACGTTGTATCGCCATAATTAAGCCTCCTGCCAAAGGGCGAGAATGTTAATAGATTTAGTGTAAGTTTGGCCAAGATACTCTGTAGAAAGAATAACTGTGCCAAGTTTATTGCGGTCATTAGCTTTAACGATACATTTATTACCTTGATTCTGTATAGAAGCAATAGTAGTATTATCAATAGAAAATTCCGTTTCAGCTATACTATTATCCGGCATAATTAATTCATAAGAAGCAGAACGCCCCATACGGATATAATTATCACCGTTAATATAACCCATTTGAACGCCGCCGCCAATAACAACCTTAAGCGTAAGCATAAGATTTTCATAGGTTAAAAGAAGCTCAGTTTCACCTGCTTCCGCGGCGATAAGATTACCTTCATCATCATATGACATTTTTTCACTTGGAACCAATGTTGCTTTTATATCTTTTTGAATTATTCCATTTTTTAACAAAGTATAAACAGGATTAATTCGTTCTCCAACTTCAACAGATAACTGTAATGGAGCATTAATGCTCCAGACCTGAAGTTTATCAATATTAGCAATTTGCTCTCTTACGCTATCCCGCAATTCATTAACTTTACTTTCAGTGAAGGAAAGGTAAATTGTGCCAGGCACAGAAATACGGTCATAGTCAATAAGTTCCCAAGCTTCATCATATAAGATGATTTCGGTTGATTTTTCAATAGGTTGGTAAGGCATTAATACTTCCATAAACTTATTTGGTTGGGGCGTGATCAGCTCATTCCACATTAATGATATTGAGGATTAACCCAATAAAACGTATAACCGCTATATTTTTTAGGTTCATCAGGTTTCCCATTTTTAAGTGCTAAACCAAGATTACCTTCATGGAACCTTTCTTCGGTTCGAGCTTGGCGGACATTATCAAAAATTTTATCTAATTCTACGCAATAAATAGCGTTTGGCAAACAACTTAATCGTTCTTCTCCCGTAAGCAATTCCCAATGATAACCCCCTGCGGTTTTTAACTCACCTTTAATTACTCGGCGAATTGAATTAACATTCGCGCCAGTTTGACGAGACGCTTCTGAATAAGATATAAAATTTTTATTCAATTCTATACATTTAACAGGTTTTAATGGGCTATTCGGCTTGCTATAATTATTAGAAACAACTTTTAACATAGATTCACGAGTTCTCCGTTTATGTTCATCAGTTATTACTACACCGGGAGAACCTTGTCCTCCATCAGTTAAGTTATAACCTTTTTCAACATTATGTGTATCATAATAAGCTATCCAATATTGCTCCTTTTCATCAAGCTCTTCTTGAGAATTCGCATAATCAATTTCAGACCATTCCCAATCTTCTTTTGGATATTTTTCCAAAGCTCTTCGGAAAAGCACGCAACTTGAATATTTACTATAATGTGCTCGTTTTCTGTGTTCTAATGTTTTTGTTGTTTGTCCAATATAACTTTTTTGATTAACTTTATTATACGCTTTATAAATTAAACCATAACTCATAATATCACTCCAATATATTTCTATATTGTTCAGACTATATCTTCACCCTCATTGAGGGGGCTACCACTTCGGCAAAAAAGCCTACTCCATACGGATAGTCGTTGAACTTTACCTTTCGGTCTTAGCTGCTGATTGTCCATTATTAAAGCGAACAGGTTTACACCACTATGCTTATCTTTGTATTTTTTTCTGCTTTCGCGGCGATTACGCTTAGTTCTAAACGAACTTACGTTTTAGCATACAAAGCTTTAGGAGTTCCCAGCAATTCAATAGCTTTTTACTTAACCATTACTGGTTAAGGGACCTGGAACTTGTCAAGTCCTGTAATTCCCCTTAAGTTTACTATCTTTGGTTCCTACAATGTAGGCTGCGGATGAATGTAAATTACCTTTTGTATCAACCCAATTTATAACATAATTACACTAAACCATATAGAATTTATTGTGAGGCTAATAAGCAGACACAACTTTTTTATAAATAAGCCAAGGCTTTTCATTCCAAACTACCAAATCTCCGGGTTTTAATTCCACAGATAACTCAGTCAATAAAATTTGAGAAATACGATTTTCATCCTATTTATCGGTTAAAATAACACCATCAAAATAACTATCCTCGCATCGTAAGCCCCGGACTGTTGATTGATTATAATGAAGATTCTTTTTAAACTCTAACTAACCAGATTTAAAAGCTCGCTCCTATGGAGTTACTCCTAAATGAGTTGCACGCTAACGGTAAACTTCAAAATATTCACTCATTTGCGCTCAACTCCTTAACTAAGTTGATACACTCAAAAATAGTTTTTCTAAAATATTGATAATCCAAATATTTTAATTCACAAAGTTTCCCAATAAGGGGCCAATAGTTGATTGTTTTATCAATCTTTTCTAATCCGTAAAGTTCCAAAAGAATCGTTTCTAAAAATTTTTCCCAAGCCCCACCTTTTTCGCGTTCACAAAGCAACCCATAAAGCCGCCCTTGAAGCTTATTGTAATAACCTTCAATCATGTATTTTTACCTGCCAATTTACCAAAAATTTTATTTGGCTTATAGCGAATAGAGCGGTCATAACGGTCCAACAAAAACAAGCAATCATCCATACATTGGGCTTGGTCTTTGATGAGCTTGTCTAAATGATTGGCCTAACTGAAATCCTTTGTTGAATAAAGGTGTCGAATGTTATCCCACGTATTCACGCAACGAGATAACCATTCATATTTCATAAAAGAAGCAAGAATCTGAATCTCGTCATTGGTTAAGGTTTCGTTAAAACTTTCTGCTTTAACATCATAATCTAAAGAAATATGTGGGTAACGAAAACGCATTATCGCCGCGTCAAGCAGCATCTTCCAATCTTTTTTCACTATGTCCCAGTATTCTGTGGCCATCCAGTCATCAGTTTCAACTTTAGATAAGAACACATCATACACATCTTGAAAAGAGGTAGCCATAGAGCTTCACCCCTTACTTAATAGACATACGAACGGCTTCTAAACAATCAAAACCTAAATATTGCTTTAGAGCATTGCTGCGGCCAAGATCTGTAATCTTTAACTCACGAGCGGTTTCAATAAACTCATCTTTTAGTGCAGGAGATAAGTCCTTACCTTTAAGAACAGTAATTAAATCCTTAACAGGAGCTTCAGTTAATAAATACTTTACATTAACATCTGCGCTAGTTTTAGCAGTAGGCTTTACACTAATTTGAGCCTTAAGTTCAGCATCTTCAGTAATAACTTGTAAAAAACCGTCCTTAATAAAAGCCTGACAGCCAGGGTCGTAATTGAATTCTTCAAATACATCTTCCGGCAATGCAGTTTCTTGCTTTGGCATCAAATCACGACGAAAACGCACATTAGGTAAATTAATACCAATTACAAATGTGCTTAAATTCTTAACTTTAACTTTACCCATTATCTTTACTCCTTTTACTCATATGGAGGGAGGCCGACTCGCGGCCTCCCGCGAATTTATCTTAATCATTAGGGATTTAGAATCTTATCGTTATCCCAGCCGCCATCTTCAATGGCGCTATTGTAATAAATGCCCCAGTAATAAGGTTCAGTTACAATAGCCATACCTAGCTTTTTGTAGAATTGAACTTCGGTGCTCCAATCCTCATTATCAACATAACGCATATGGGAGTCACCAACCATAGCAATCTTAACAATCTTTTCCTTGCCAGCAGGAATTACATAAGCAAAGCGAGGATTGAAAATCATATGAGAATTGGTTTCATCGGTAAAGCTATTAGGCATTACTACGACAGAAGCACCAGCAAATTTGCCAATATAGCCGTTTTCACGGACTTCATCTGCATCACGGTCAGAAACCTTCCAATAATGCACGCCGTCAGTCATGACATTGGACATTTGAGCAGCAAATTCATGGCCGCAATAAATAACGGGAGTGCCGTAAGCGCTTACAACAGAAATTAACTTAGCCATCTTTGCAGCATCAAAACCATTAGAAGCAGCCCTGTTCACGCTGGGACGGCCAGAGTCATTCCAAGTAGCAAGTAGCATACCTTGAATTTCCTGATAAATACGCTCAGCTAGACCATCAAGGATAATATCATAGATTTCAAGAATATTTTCATCACCATCAAGATAACGCTCAAAATCCATAATACCAGCGGCGCCATAAGCAACAGGAGTTACTTCAAATTGCTCTTGGTCAAGACGGAAAGTCTCATAAACACCAGCTGCGGTAGCACGAGTTACATATTGCTTGCCACGTTCGCGGCCCTTCTTCTTCTTGAAGATTAAGCGGTCCTTGTTGCCAAATTGCTTTACTTCGGCAAACATACCAATTAAATCAATAACCTTACGAGGAAGAATTTCCTCAGCGGTTTGCTCTAGAATTTCAAATACTTCGGGGGCATTACGCTCAAATTGGTGGCGAGTGCCCATTAGACGCTTTAGCTCATCACGAAGAGCTGCATCATAATCAATAGACTGATTCTCAAACTCGGTGGGGATATTTACACCACGAGCGCAATCTAATAGTTGCTTTAAGTTATTTTCCATAATCTTATACCTCCAACTATTAAGCTTCTAAGATGGTGTACTTAATCGCCTTTTCGCCGTTAGGAACAGTAGTATACTTTACTACCTGGCCATAAGCACCGGAAGTGGGCTTAGTGGCAGTTACCTTGGGACGGCCATCACCAGCTACGGGTACAACATATAGAGGAGTAGTATCAAGAGCCTTCATAGCTTCTTCAAAAGCCTTTAAGTCGGCGAAATCACCCATATCAAAGCAGTTAGTGGTGAAAATGTCGCCAGAATGTAGAATACCTACACGAGGATAAGCGCCAGCTACATCAAAATGTTCCTTTAAACCATACACATAGCGGCCCCATTCTTTTTCGGTGGTATAAACGATACCATATTGTACGGTATCAGCAGCAGGTAGCTTAATTTCTTGATTAGCAATATTAGCATCTACCCACATACCGTTCTCACAAGGAGCAGCGGCAGTAAATTCATCAGACAGAGGAGTCTGAGAACGAACTAAACCATTCTTTAGATATGCCGCACGATTCATTTCTAGGCTGGCATACTTAGAAAGTGGAAACTTAGCCATAATAAATTCCCTCCAATTATTTCTTGTATTTGCTTAGAAGTTGAGCAAAAGCATTAGATTCCTTCGGTACTTGAGGTACACGAATTTCTTCATCTTGTTCTTTTGCCATAGAGAAAGAAGTGTATTCCATCGCCAAACGAGTATTTAATTCATCTAAGGTCATATTAGCCATAGAATCATTAACTTCTTGCATTACTGGCGCAGGTAGGCACTTAGAGAACTTTTTGAGTAGTTCTTCTTTTTCTTCCTGTTCATACTTTTGGATGCGTTTAGAATAGTCAGAAATAGTTTCTTCCTTAGAAGCTAAATCTTGCTTTACAGCTTCGTAGAGTTGGTCAGCAACTTCCTTTTCTTCGGAAGTCTTGTTATAGTCTTCTTGTAGAGTTTTATGCTGCTCTACTAACGCATCATATTGAGTTTGGAGAGCATTGTAAGTCTCCAGTAGCTCGTTATATTTATCCTCAAAGTTAGGAGTTTCTTCCGCAACAGGTTCTGTAGCGGGTTCCTCAGAAGTTTCTTCTACGGTATTTTCTGCCGCAGGAGTTTCTTCCTCTTCCTTCACTTCTTCGGATTCAGTAGGAGCGCTAGCTTCGGCTTCCGCAGGAGCCTCTACTTGTGTTTCTGCTGTAGGTTCGGTTTCCGTAAAGACTTCTTCAGTAACCTCAACAGAAGTTTCTTGCTTAACTTCTTCCATAGCGTCCTTACCTCCATTAAAGTATTTTTGCATAGCAAGTGTAAATTGCTTATAACTATCATCAGCTAAATCAAAGAACGCAGCACCCTCAAAACAAGGTTCGCGCTTGCCAAGAACACATAGTCCCTTAATTACGCCATCGGTATATACAAATGCTTGGTCCTCAAAATCATTATAAATAATATCTTTCCAAGAACCTTTAATTGTATTCTTATCCAGTTCCATACTTTGCGCTTTTGAAAAAATTTCTTTTGCTTCGTCCCAATATTCGGCCCAAACAATAACATCAAAAGTCGCATAAGTACGTTTTACGCCATCGGAGTCAAGATGTTCTTCCCAGGTTCCGCTGTTTGGAACAACTACCCCATAAGCGCGCTTATCGGTGGATTCTTCGTGACCGCCAAAATCCTTTTCAGAGTACAAATAAGTCCCTACAATAGGTTTGAGATTAGCAGATTCAATTAACTTTTGCGCAAAAGAATCTGTAATATAACTGCAATTGCGATTCAAACCCTTATAAAAAACTCTAACTTTGCCTTTCTTTAAGGTGGGGTCTTCCTGAGTAGGAATGAATGTTTCACCAAACTGAATATCAAATTTAAATGGAATTTGCTTTTCCAATTTGATTCACCCCATTAGGTAGCCCCGTCGATATTTTCATTGGTGCGGTCTGCACGCTCTTCAATACTCTTCGTAGGACGGCCACCTTCATTAGATAAGTTGGGAGTAGAAGTAGTCTTATTAGGAGTTTTTTCATTATTTTTAGAATTTTTATCGCTGGAACTTTGAGTATAACTATTATTTAATGGCACGAGTTTTTGGTCTAACTTCGCGGTCTTGTTTTCATAATCAGAAAGTTCCATTAAATCCATAGCATCTAAGCCAAGCGCGCTACTAACCATTGTTTTTGGATAGCCATATTGCGCCGCTTTGAGGTACATATCTACGCTATCTTTTTGGAAGAGTGTAGAGATTGGCAAAAATTTAATAGTGCAGTAGTTATTTTCTGATTTTGTACGGTTGCGCAAAATTACATTTAACCAAACTTCATACTATTTACTCCAAGAGAACATAATGGAAATGTCTTTTTTAATAGAATAAGTAATTGCAGTACTACCATTAGAAGAATTAAAAATTTGAGAAGTTATACCCATATCATCATAAACACTGGAAGTATATTTCTACAAACGACTTGTAGAACTGTTCGCTGCGGAATCTGGTTCTTGTACGCTTTCCAAAGAAATGTCTGCATAGGTTGTTAGAACATCAATTGTGTCGTTATCGCCTACCATATTGCAAACACTTTGGTGTAATTCTTGCGCTTCTTCCAAAGAAAAAAGTAATTCTCCTGTAGATTTGTCTACAGGTAATTTTTGGATTAGTAGTTTTTGTAGTTCATTTTTGTCGCGTTCTGCTTCTCTGTCGCGGGCGCCCTAAAGGTCTGCAATAGCATCCATACCAGCGATAAGGGGAGGGACTCCTTCCTCATTAAACATAAAACACATCCCCCCTTCTACAGCGGGGATTTCAATCCAAAGTTCGCTCACTTTTTTCTTGCGATACAGAGTCTAAACATATTTTGGGAACAATTCTAAAATGCTTTTTCGTTCTGCCTCATCGTATGCGATATTGTCAAAATAGGCCACATTTAATTCAAGAACAGGCAAACCAAATTCGTCATTAAACCTTGTGCGGCAATAGCGGGCAGGCAACTAATAGAAAATTGGCTGGTCTTTCTCTCCTATTTTCATAAAGCCATAGTATACACCTTCGCGCAAGATGACTTTATTAATTTTAGGTAAAAGCATCTCTAAATTCATAGATTTTAAAAATCTACAATTTTTGTTGTAAGTATTTTTTAAATTTTTAGGCGCATTATCTAAATTATATTGCGGAATAACGATATAGTTATAAGTAAGCAATGTCGCCATATAGGCAATAATTCTATCATAAATACCGCTAAATCGCGCAAAGTAAAGTGATAATTGCCGAATAAGAGTTGGATTGCCAGAAGCAAGAATGTCATTAATTTCTTCTTTGGTAAAACCTTTTGTGGAAGTTGTACTATATACGCGGTTATACCTATCATTTAATGCGCGTTCTGTTCTGGGCGCGCGATATGATGCCTTTTTTGCAAACTCAATAAAAGCATTAATATCGCGAGGTTGGGTATTTTCTGGCAAATTAATCACCTGCCTTCTTTTTACTTGATGAGAAGAATGTCATTGCGCCAATACCAGTTCGTTTTTTGTTGCGACGGGTTTCTTTATCTTCGTATTCTTTAATGCGATAAAGTCCATAGGCTAAAGCAGAAACACGGTCTTTGTTTATACGTCTAGAAATCTATTCTACCGCTAACTGATTAGCAGCGCCAGTGGGGCGCAATTTTAGGTTATTAATCTCATCTATAAGTCGCGAGGTCATTATGTATGGTAAGAGGAATTTTTCTCTCTAATATAAATTCATTCGTTGGCCTTTTTTGGTTGATAGTAATTTTTCGCGTGCGATTCTTTCATTGGCTAAAAGCAAAACATTTCCACTGTTCATTTGGATATAAAAGTTAGAATATATTTCGTTGTTAAGGGCAGCGTTAGCTTTTATGTTATAGATTTTTGCCTCAACTCCACGAGGATGAGGGTAGGTATCTGGGTCATTAGAAACATAAAGTGCGCCGTATTGTTGTCCTTTAGGGCCAATGGAGGGAATAACAAGTTGGTCAAGCAGACCAGTACCGATAGTGTTTGCGTCAATTACAATATCACGAGGGTTAAAGAGTTCATTGAGTTCTTTAATACGTGCGGCTTGTTCGGGGAAAGACATTTTTGTTAGATTTTCAGTATAAACTACTTTCTTCGTCCAACCGTCTTGAGAAGGCAGGACCTTTATGACCATAATAGAAGTGTCATTGTTCCCCGTCCTGGCTATATCGGCGCTGAGGATATAAAACATTTTTGGATTACTTGAGGATTTAGCTTTTCTTTCGGCATTAAGGAGTTTACGGATTTTGATGAGACGACTGGCTTTGAACCAACTGTCAGAATTACTGCCTGTCCATAGGCTAAGCGCTTCTCTGGAAAAACTATCCATGTCAAAGGTTGAACTCATTCGTTGTTCATCCAAAAACTTTTTATCTAAAACGCCATAATAAACTGGTAGCTCATATGAACTGCCGCAAACAAAGTAATCGTCGGGGTCAATAACCTCATTTACAAGAAGTTCAACAAGTTTCTCGTAGGCGAAAGTTGTTTTTGGCCCTGCGCTAGTAATCCAAATTTGTTGTTGATGGGGTTCGTTTGTATTGACTTTACCGTTGGTCATTCTTCGAGGTACATTCATCATTGGTAGGATTACTTCATTTAACAAGGTAGAGTCAATGAGTGCTGCTTCTTCCAAAATCTTTATTTGGACTATCTCTTTAAATATATTATATATTTAGATGGCACTTCGAATGGTACATCTCCATCCTACATATATAGTCTCTACACCTTTTTCATTATTGAAACTTGGCACGGTATTGTTCATTAAGAATGATAATTAAAATTTGTCGAATTTGATTATCATCAAAATTTGTACTGATTTTTCTTTTATTTTCTCGTAATTCTAATGCTACTTTACGAAGTCCCGATTTTCCTATTTGTAGCATATCTGCTACTTCTTGCCGCGATAAATGTTTAGTATGTTGAATAATATATGACATATAAGCATTCTTTTTAGGGCATTCGCAATTAGTGTTTTTCCAAGGATTATAATTATAAAAATTTAAAGCTTGTTGAAATAATAATAACTTTTGTTCAAATTTTAATGTATCATAAAAGTCGCCAATTTCACGATATGTATTTCTATTAATAATTTCTTTTGGCACTTCACGAGAAAAACGACCATTAGATAATGCCGCGACTGTCCGCACGATTCCATCTAAAAATGTGTTTAAACTTAAAATATATAAAACTTCTTTTTGAGAAATTGTGCGTCGTGAAGATATATTGCCTATATGTGCTTCACTCATATTTCGTAAAGCAGTAGGAGTAAATGCTCGCCTTCCACCAGCAATATTATAATATCCCATTAAATCAATATAGTAATCTTCTCGTTCGCCCAGTTTATCTAAAGGGACATTATCTTCTAAAATGTACATTTCAAATGCATCCGCGCCATATTTATTATAAGCACGTTGAAGTTTTATATTATGATGTTTCCCTTGTTCAAGTTCACGTAAATGTTTAGACCTTCGTGCGACATAATCAATCGTTTGTCCAATATAACAATGGCCATTAACACTATTTTCAATACAATAAATACAGGCTGACATAAATATCTCCTTTTATTTAGAATTTTCACCGTTAGCAAATACATAAATATTTACCGTTATTCGTAAGATAACTTCACCATCTTTTCATTTGCTCGTGTTTAAGCAAATGCGGCATTCATTTTACCGCCAGTGGCCCGCTGACCACGGGAAGAAGCAGACAATGCAAGCACGTGAAACAAAGAACCATTTTTAAATTTTAGTTCAATGTAATCTGTGCTTGCTTTCATATATTCTAGTTCGTTTTTCAAAAGCGGCCAGAATCTAAAAATTTCTTCAAGTTTCTATTTCGCAATATCAAGAGAAGCCTTCTTATATTGAGAAACAAGGAAGCGCTTACTATGAGGTAAGAAGATACAAGACAAAATCTGAGAAATAATGGCTAAAAAACTCTTACTAGAACCGCGTGTGTAAGTTCCAAAAACATATCTATATCTCATACACGCACGTAAAAACATCTTCTAATAGTGATATAACTCAATTGGGGATTCTTTTGAATTACAAAGTTCCAGAAAAACATCTGGATACAAAATAAACTACTAACAATAATATTCAATTAAATCTTCATTTCTTTCAACCCAGTCCTAATCAATAACAACGCCCTTTTCAATTGGAATGCCTTCCCGCATTGTATTAGCGTTAAGACGAAAATTATCAACCGGATTCTTAATTGAGGGCATCATCGTCATCAATCTCATCTCCGTCAAATTCATCTTCATAGGTGATTTCTTTCATTGCTTCTTCTTCTTCCGCAACAACATTTACAAGTTGACCATTTTGCTCTAAGCGGTCAGCTAATTCAAGCTGTTTGCGGCGGTCCTCAACCTAATCGCCAATGCTGCTTTCGTTTTGAATTAAACGTTTGAGGAAGTCTTGCGTGCATTTTAAAGTGAAGTCTACACTGTCTTGCGGCTCGGTTTTAAATTTGAGTTTTTTACCTCTCTTCTCAAGCCACATAAAGAGCTCCCCTACACTATCAAAATCGCCAAGGTTTTTACTGTTTTTTGGTTCAAAACCCTCAGCCTTGATAATATTGTGGTACATATCCATTTCTTTTTTTGCATCTTGACCACTACGAATTTTTTTGTTAATTAAAAGACCTACTTCTGCCAATCTTTTTGCATCATCGCGCTATGTTGCAGTTACCAAATTCTACGTTGCCAATAAATCATTATATAAATCTTCCAAATAATGGTAATCTTCAACTGTTCTTTCAATTTCGGCGGGCCACTTTCGCTGCATTCTTAGCATAAAAGCTTCGTCTGCGCCATCTAAAAAGTCGCCTAAGGTTCCAAAACTTTCCTCTTCCTTCCACTTCTCATTCATTGTTTCCCAATCAACAGATTGGTAAGTTGGATTTTCACTAATTTGTTTAGCATAAAGGTGAAGTGTGCGCTCTTTTCCGGAGCGCGCTAACTTTGTCCAAAGTTCCACACTAAATGGCCAGTCAAGCCACTACATCAGCTTATTAACTGCGGTCAGGTCATCGTATGGAACCATACGCTCCAAACAATCAGTACAAAAGAGGCTTGTGCCCGCGATTTGGAAGGGGCTTTTAGTTTTTAGATATTCGGTTTGGGTTTTTTCTATTTTGCATTTTGGGCAGCGTCTTGTTTTTTCTATTCCTGCCATTATTGAGTTTCCTCCTATTTTTTACGGTTTGCTTCTTTGCGTTGGCGCCGCATTTTTTGGCATACCTTGCACTATACACAATAACCGGTTTTGGTCGCTTTGTTGCGTCCATAATAGAGTTCGTGAAGTGGTTTAAGTTGCCCGCAACAAGTGCACCGTTGGAGAGGAATTTTTTTTGTTTCTGTATCGCTTTGTATCCGCAAAATAGTGGCGGTTTTAGCGATTTTTTGAGGAATTACTTTTTTCATCAAATTAGAAACTTGCTAATCAGATAAACAAAAACCTTCTTCAATTAAAACTTTTTGAATTAATGCTATACTACGGTGCGCAACACGTTGGCGCAATAGGAAAGTTTCAAGGTCTGTTAATTTCGTATTTTCAATAAGGCGCTCTAAGTCCCAACAAATCATTCGTGTGGTGCTGTCGGGGTGGGGATAAGAGTGTTTTAAGAGAGAAACATAATTATCAAGTAGGGCGATAATGTGTTCGTAATTTTCGTAATTTAATTTATTGTCGGAAATCTTCCAATACATTTTAGAAGCAGAGTTGCGTTCTGCATCTTCATAGGAAGGCTGCTCGGTATCGTAGGGTTTTGGTTTTCGTTTGCGGGCGCACCATTCTTCTTCCTCAAGCCATAGGCCGGTGTTGCTTTCAAAATCAACTGGGCCTTTGGTTGGCAGCGCAATATTAAAGAAGTGGAGGGTTGGATTGTATGAGTCCTTAATGTAGTATTGTTGGCGGCGTAAGTCAATTAGAAGATGTTGCATTTTATACAACTAATACTTCGTAATGGGGTGCGCCCTTACCCATTCGTCAGGCGGAATTTTGCCTCTATACATATCATAGTGTAACGAAATGCGGTCAATAGATTTCCAAAGTTCCCTCATAAAAGGTATTTCGTTTCCTTCATTGTCAAAGTCGTCGCCATATTCTAAAATGTTGCCATTTTCATCATATTTGGTGCGGCGAATTTCCTACTTAAAAACTTTGTAGGGGGATTTATTTTCGGGAGAAACGGGTTTGGCGTTGTTTTCTATGTCTTGCGCCACAACCGGGTCTTCCAGGAGTGTATCAAGGGATTCAGTTTCTTCGGCTTTGGTTTGGAAACTGCTGTAGCGGCGTTTAGGTTGGAGGATTTCTTTAGTATCTACTACACTTAGATTTTGGTCGTCTTTACCATAAAGTATGTAGTCTGCCATCTACTCTAGGTCGGTGTGGTTTGGGGTTTGGGGCAACTCGTCCAATATTTCCGCTATGGCGTCTATGCGGTCATAGGTTGAATATATGTCGTAGTTTAAACTATAGGCTTTTTTCATAGGGTCACCTTTTTTATTTTTCCCGGAAAGTATATCCGGGGTTGGGGTTTTATTTTTTTGTTGTAGAGAAATTTGACTTCTTTTCTTTTTTGTTTTATTTTAGAATAAAATTTTTGTTTTGTCAAATTTTTTGGTGGGAAGAAGGGAAGAAGGGAAGAAAACAAAAAATGAGTTCTGGCGGGAGTTGACCAGACCCGGCGTGTCTGGGCGTTTGTCGTTTTTGGCTTCCCTGAAACCATACCCGCCATTGTCATATGTGGGAACGATGGCGACCAGATACGACAAATTCGCTTATTTTTTTGTTCATAGTTTGTTAACAGTTTGTTCATAGTTTGTTTACAGTTTATTCATAAAAAAGTGTTGACACAAAAACCGAGCTATGCTATAATCATAATCGTTCCGAGGGGGAAGGGAACGGAACTCACGGAACGCCGCAACTTGACAATTTCATAGCTACAAACCTTGCGAGAATAGCGAGCGGCTAGAAGTAGCAACGTTTGCGAAGAAGGTAGCAAGGCAAGTAGAAGGGAACACAATGAAAAAGGAAAGAAGGTTTTACAATGGATACTAGGATGGGCAAAAAAGAGACTATTCAAAAAATTCGCGAGTACGCGATGTTTTCTAGGGAAAAGCTTAACAGTTCCAAAGATACCGGTGTGTTGCCAAAGTGGGCCGAAACGGTTATCCGTGCGGCCTGCAATGGCGAAAGACTTTCCGCTAATGACGTGAAAGCGCGTCGAGCGGAAAAATCCGATATAGTTATGTACATCGAGAAAAAGAAGATTAAGCTAGAGGTAAAATGCAGCGCAGGCGCTGTATTTTACGCGAGGAAGGACGGATGTGGCAATCCGCTGGACTTGCCACAGACGATTGATGAATTTGACGAAAGTCAAATTCTTTCGGGCGCTGACCTTGTGATTTATGCGCCCGACACTTTCCCGGACTGGTTGAACAATCCGGAACAAGTGATTAAGAGCTGCTTTGTCTTAACCCGTCAAGACTTCATTAACCTGCTTCTTGCTACTACTCGTGGTAAGAACTATGGCTTGAAGATTGACAAGGTTAGAGGTCAAGTTACAATGTGTAACTTGACTGAGAAGAAAAAGATGAAGGACGGCTCTATCAAGACCTATACAACGCGCCTTGACAGGGCGTGGGACTTCATTGAATCCAACAATTTTCCCACCGTGGAAAATTGGCTCAAGGAATTGGGAAGGGTGTAAAACCTTCCCCTCTTCCTAAAATACGAAGATTAAACGACAGCGGGCAGGGCGAAAGCCCTGCCCCAATTAAGAAAGGCGGTAAATACAATGAAATTGATGGTTATTTCCACTGCTCCTATTGGCAAAAAGATTCGCAACCGGCCGGGCTGGTATCTGGTAAAGGTTGCCGATGTTTGTAAAGCTCTTGCGTATGCTGAAATGCTGGCTGAGCAGCTGGACAAGCTGCCGGGCAGCTGGCTTGTTGATACGGTCAAGGCATAAAGCCTTGACCGACTTTATAGAAAGGGGTTTACAATGGTACTTCTAAAATGGTATGTAATGGGCTTGCTTAGACGATTGATAGGGACAGGAACGGCGCTCGCACTTGCTCAATGGGCAATCAGAAAGCTATGGAAACACCACAAAGAAATAAAAACGCTGATTGTGGAAAAGCTAAATAAAGGGAAGGCGTAAAGCCTTCCCTTCAATTCTGAAAGAGAGGTTAATAATATGAAAAATTCAAACTATTATTCTAGGAAAATTCTGCATCAAGAAATTGAACATTTACGGAAACTACTTGAACAGATTGAACTTAAAAACAACCTGCTTCATAAAGTCGCTGTAAAACATGGCTATACAGCCATGATTGATATAAACATAAATGCTAACAACCTAAATTGCAACTATTATCAAGGGCGATTGACGGGCATCAAGTTGGCATTAAAATTAATGCACTAAAAAAAAAGAAGGGCGAAAGCCCTTTCTTTTTTTTAGCATATAGGCGAACATATGTTCGGCGAACGTATGTTCGCATAAGAACATATGAACAGTCATTCATATGAACAGTTATTCATATATACAAGTGATGAATATTCATACATGTATATACAATGTACGTTTTGGCCATATTCATACCAGAAAAGACAAAGATTTTTTCCTTATGTTAAACATAAGGAAAAGAAACTTGCACTTTTATGCAAAGTATGCTATAATAGGGCGAAGCCAAAAGAAAGAAGGTATCTACCATGTATAACTATGCACCCACTGCACCACTTTACCACGCTAAAGCATCCGTTCACCATGTCAATGTGCGCCGTTTGCACCTGCGCCATCCCCGCCATAGCGCTATTAACTGGCAGGGCGCGGGGCACTACGGTTGCGAGCTGGGCTGGAAGCTACTGAAGCTGCTATTGGTTGGAGCTGGAGCTGCTTCCTTCCCCGTTGCGTTCGTGCTTTGGTGGTTCGGCATTGTATAATGCCGAGCTGCATTTGATTTTCCTTATGTTAAACATAAAGAAAAAGGGCTTTACAAAATCACAAAACCGTAATATAATATAATCAACCCGAAAGGGCACAATTCAGAAAGAAGGTTTGACCATTATGATGAACGCCGCCGCTATGCGCAAGATAACCGAAAAAGCCCGTTTGGATTTAGGCACACAAACCATAGACCACTGGATTGAATATGAAGCCATCCCTGAAATAAAAGAACGAGCTGAACTTGGATTCTCCAATTGTCAAGTCACACATTTTCCTTCTTTTGCAAATGCAGAAATTAGCAAACAACTTTGCCAGTACGCCGGAGAAATTTTCCACGAAAACGGTTATAGTTATGGTACAGACAGAGAAGGAACCGCAATCACAGTCATTTACTGGTAAGGCGTAAACCTTACCATTTTATTTTGCTTTCTTTTTCCTTATGTTAAACATAAAGAAAAAGAGATTGCAATTTTCCCAAAACTATGTTATCATATAATCGTTCCGAAGGGGACACACACCAATTATATTCTGAAAGGGGTTTGTACTATGTTCAGCGCTTACTATGCTCCCGCCACCATTTCCAAAGGGTATTTTATTGATTCTGTTTTGCGTTCCACCTCTCGCCGTCTTTTGAAATATTTGGGTTGCGTTAATATCCAAATTTCAAAAATGGAAAATAACCGCTTTTATCTTTCCTTTACTGCACCAAATTACCCGGAAACCTTAAGCAAAATTGAATTGGTTTTGGCCGCTTATGTCTAAGCGGCCACCTATTTCATTTTCTTTTTCCTTATGTTAAACATAAAGAAAAACCCCTTGCGCAAAACCCAAAACTATGCTATACTTATATCGTTCCAAAGGGGAACAGAAATAATGAAAGGTGGTCATACCATGATTAACATTCGCACGATGAAGAAACTCCAAAACGGTGATGGTTTCACCTTGAAGAACGGAAAACTCATTTCCTACAAAACCGGTTGGCAAGTGGCCGACCATGGTGTAGAATGCACCACGCCGGAAGCTGCTATGCGAGCTGTGAAAGAAATGAAAGGCAGCTGCGGTGTGTGGCTGGAAAACGGAATTTATTACGTTGACCATAGTTTCCGCGTGCCCACTAAAAGGGCTGCGCTGGAAATTGGGCGGCGGTACAATCAGATTTCAGTTTTGGGATGGCGAAAAATGAATCTGGCGTATTGTTAATACGCCACCCCTATTTTCCTTATGTTAAACATAAGGAAAAACATATTGACAATACTATCCCATTTTAGTATAATACAACTACCAAATAACGAAAGGGGTTTTCACCATGACGAATTACTACTACATCCACAACGAACACGGCTATCTTGTCACTTATGACGAAATGATTGAAATTTGTCGCGACGAATACGATTGCGATGACCCCACTAATCCTCTAAGCTGGAAGGAATATTTCACCAAAACACGATATGTTGTGCCTTGCGAATAAGCAAGGCCATATTTTCCTTATGTTAAACATAAAGAAAAAGGTCTTGCACTTTCCGCGCCATTGTGTTATTATGTAGGTGTTCCAAAGGGAACGGAATAATGAAAGGTGGTCGTGACCATGTTTGAATCTCGTGAAAATCTTCTGGATGAAATCGTTCTGTATGCCAACGCTGACGAAGTTATTTATAACAACGTTCTCAAGCCTGCTATTGAGGATTACGGCGATACCGCAGACGAAACCGAATGGAAGGCAGCTGCAAAAGCTGTAATTGGCGATTATATTAAGGCCACCTTGCCCGTGGGGTTGGTGCAGGCATGGGCGATTGTCGCTAATCTTTTCACCGAGGAAGATGTTGATTATATCGCAAGCGCTTTTATGGATTACTATGAAGAAGAAATTGAGGAAGCACGCGCCGAATCCATTGAAAAGCATAGAGCAAAAATGAAGGAACTTTTTGGGGAGTAAAATCCCCAATTTCATTTTTATTTTCTTTATGTTAAACATAAAGAAAAGAAGATTGCAATTTTCCCTTTAATATAGTATACTTATATCGTCCAAAAGGATATACCAATTTTAGAAAGAAGGTTTATACTATGACAAAAGTTTCGGAACTCGTCTTTTCTAATCACTGTTTGCAGGAACGTCTTTACCGCATCAATCTAATTGAAGAAAAAGTTGGCTATGGACAGATTATAAAAGAATCCTATTGGCGCGGAAGTTATCATTTCTTAACCGATACAGGCGTGGCGTTTGTTGTTGATAATGATAAACATTATATCATTACTCTTTATTTGGTAGATGAAGGGCAAGCAAATCGTTTGTACGGTGGGAAAATTCCTAAAAGTTTGCAAAAGAAAATCAGCAAAAATATTTCAATGGGATATGTAAAATTGAGGGATTAAAATCCCTCCCCATTTTTCCTTATGTTAAACATAAAGAAAACCATATTGACACTTATATGCCAATGTAATATAATTGTATCATCAAAGAAAGAGGTTGAAAGTATGGATTGGGATACAATGATAATGTATTATGATTATTATGATGAATGTGTTTATGAAGGAATTGAGCCAAAGAACTTTTGAGATTGGTATTATGAAGGGGAATAATTCTCCTTCTTGTTTTTTCCTTATGTTAAACATAAAGAATCTTCCCTTTACAAAAATTCCAACCTATGTTATTATATATACGTTCCCAGAAGGGAGCAACCAAAAATGAAAGGTGGTTTTCACTATGACAACTTCTTCTACCTTCTACTTTGACCGCGCCAATAATGGTTATGTGTTCCGCCGCATGAATCGTACTGAATGGTATGAGACTTCTCACCTGCTCCGCCGCTTCCATTTGACCGAGGGAATGGTGTTGGGGAGCTGGCGCGAAGAACAGTTCTTCATGCTCTATAGTGGCTATGAAGGCTATGGCGTAGAAATCTCGCCGCTGCATTCCAACGCTGCCTCTTACATTACAAGCCGCCGCCGCCTTTATCAACTGGCCGACACAGAAGAAGAACGGCAGACCCAGTTGGAAAATGCACGCGAATGGTATAACAAATATGTTAAGGCTCACTGAGCCTTAATTTTATTTTTTTCCTTATGTTAAACATAAAGAAAAAGGTATTGCATTTTCTCCCCCGATATGATACTATATAGGTGTTCCAAGGGGAACGAAATAAAGAAAAGGACGGTGCAAACTATGTATACTAAAATTGACAAACGGCAGGCGCGCAAACTCTGGAATGAGGGCAAAAATTTTATTATGGTGTCCTGTAAGTTGCGGCCGGAGTTCGGAATCAATGTAAATTCTGCGAGCTGGAAGCAGCTCAAGGACTTTGACAAGCTCATCAACGAGTTTAGCTATTATAACTGCGGAGACTCTGAGCGTGGCCGCTATCCTGCATTCTATGTGGAGCTGTAAAAGCTCCACCTATATTCTTTATGTTAAACATAAGGAAGCTGGCATTGACACAAACAAAAACTTTTGATATTATATAGATGTTCTAAAGAACAAGAAAGGAAGTAAAAGGTATGACGATTGGTGCTTGGTTTTTGGTTATTATCTTGGGTATTATTGGAATTTGTATTGCCATTTTTTATTTTCTTGAAGATGAAAAAACTCGGGGATTGATAACTATACTAATTACTATTATTGTAGTTGGTGGTCTAATCCTTGGTTTGTCTTGGTTCTATAATAATACTGGCTCTGGCCTCCGTGCGATGAAAGACCAGCAAAGCAACCTTAACAACGGTATTAACCGCGATATTAAAGTTATTGAAAGCGACGGTTCTGTTTCCTACGAATTTCGCGGCAAGGCTGATTTGGAAATGCACGACGATTATATTGTATTTGAAAGTGATGGAAAGCGCACCATTATTTACAAGAGTTATACCAGCACGATTGTAATTACGGAAATTGATTAAGGGGAGATTTTCTCCCTTTCTTAAATTCTTTATGTTAAACATAAAGAAAAAATAATTGACACAAAAATAATTTTCTGTTATAATCTTTTTACGAAAGGGGTTGAAAGATATGGATAATTCAAAGTACCCTATGATTTTTGGTCAAGGTGAGCGATTGGGATACTATGCCTATGTGCTGGACTGGAATAGTTGTTGCGTCAAGTTGCGCATTCCTGTTGGTATGTTTACATTTTTCTATGATGAATGGTATAGCTGGGATGAAGCAATAAAACTGTATAATTTTGAAGGAGTTGAGCTGTAATGACGAATTTTGAGAGAGAAGAACAAGCAATTCTGACGGAAGCTGCAAGCACAAAAGCTAATATTCTCCGTATGATTAAAGACCAGCTGCTAACAGAAGAAGAAGGCTACTTACGGCTCAATGACAAGCTGTTGATGCTCCAAGAGCATTGGTTCCAGCTCCATCGCAAGTTGGTGGAAGGTTAAACCTTCCACCTAAATTCCTTATGTTAAACATAAAGAAATAAACCTTGTGTTTTTCCGCAAATTATGTTATTATCTAATTGTTCCAAGAGGAACAGAAAGGAAGTATGAATATGAATCAGATGGACGGAAATTTCTCCAATCAGGTTTGGCAGAGCGCAATGCAGTTCCAGAAAGAAACCATTGGCAAGAACAACGACTTGTATGCGTTCCTCCAGTGGGTTAGCGAGAAAGCTAACAACAAAGACATTTATCGGTGGGCTGATGCCGTCAATAACTACGCCGCAGGCCGCTACACCGTGGAAACCTTCGTGAAGGGCCGCACCGTGGTTGTATATGTGGGCGATGAGGTTGACAATGTGTTCTGCCGTGGTTCCGCCCACTGTAGCAAGGATGACCACTTTGATTCTAATGTTGGCCGCGCCATTGCACTGTATCGTGCGCTTTCCAGTCTGGAAGATGGCAAGTATGACAGCGGTATCTACAATTTCAAGCGAACCGACCTTGAACCGCCGTTTGACATCTAATGGAAATGGGGATTTTCCCCATTTCATTTTATTTCTTTATGTTAAACATACAGAAAAACATATTGACAGTTTTCCCCCGAAATGATATTATATCACTGTTCCAATAAGGAACAAGGAAGGAGAAACACCATGTATACCGAAAATGTTGAAGTCCTCAAAAAGGTTTTGGCTTCCCGTGTTCAGCGCCTGACGCAGGTATCTGTTGAAGTCAATAATCTCTCTAAAGAGGTCGGCGCGCTTGCGGGCACAATGGGACGGTTAGGTGTGCCACTGGAAGAAGTTGGTAAAATTATCGCAGACAACTCTAAGTTCTAAGAAAGGAAGCTGGACTATGAATACTATTGGTCAGTGGGCAGCTGGGATTAACAGCAAATACAAGGAAAACGTCATCTGCACCTATCGCAAGCAGAAGAAAATCCGTGTTGTTCTTTGGAACGATTACGGTATTATGACGTGGGGCGATGCCTATTGCAAAAAGGGAGACCAATTTGATATTAACATTGGCCGCGCAATTGCAATTGCAAAAGCATTGGAAATTCCCCTACATCCAGACCTAATGCCAATTAAGACGGAGTAATTCCGTCTTTTATTTTTTCTTTATGTTAAACATAAAGAAAATCTTATTGACACAAACACCGCCTTCTGTTATACTAACATTGTTCCTAAGGGAACGAAATAAATAAAAAAGGTGGAGAGAATAATGACCAATTACAGCGAAATTTATGCCAAGGTTTCTTCCAAGGACTGCACGGTGGAAGAGCTTCAGAAAATCATTTGGAAGTATGCAAGTGAAGAAATGACGAAAATCCTCAAGTCTGGCAAGGTTGATGTTAATCTTGTTAAAACCCTCATCAACTATCGTGGCAACAGCTACGGCGTGCACGCTATGCTGCTGGATATGGGTTTCGGCGGTTTGTATGAAGATATCCACGGTTTCATTATGGAGTATGCAAGCACACACGAAAATTCTTGGCACGGCGCTACTTGTTGTTATGACTTCAAAGACAACATGGATGCTTATATTAGCGCAAGGAAAACTAAAAAAAATTGTGGCAGACAAAATCCGCGACAATCCTTTGATTCAGAACTTGTATGAGAATGGCCATCGCACCTTTGCAAACAAGGCTGTCCGTTTGCTTGTCGAGGGCGATGAAGAAAATAAGAGCGCAAACAAAGTCCAGCAGAGAGCCTTGTATAATATGCGAGCTTACGATTTCTTCAAGACTTTGGAAAAGGTTGTGGAGGAATTGGGAGAGTAATTCTCCCTTCCTTTTCTTCCTTATGTTTAACATACAGAAAACTTCCTTGACCTAATTTCATTTTCGTGTTATACTAATCACGAACTTGAAAGGAGGTTTGACCTATGACCCAAAAGGAATATGCATCTAAACTCATTTCAGCTTTCTACGCTGAATTTGGTATGGAGCGGGAATGCTATAGTGAGCACCCCAAAACTCTTAATCCTGCCTATAATCTGTATGCTGGCATGTTTCGCTTGACCATTGTCCCGAAAAATGCAAATTTTATCTTGAAGCTGGGCAAAACCGACACCGGGGACGAACAAAACGAAAATGAAACCCGCATTTATAAGCTGGCACAGGAGCAAAACTTGCAACATTGGTTTGCTAAGCCTTTGTTTGTTGTAAATGCTGGGCCATATACTTGGCACGCCTACGAGAAAGCATATTTTGTTGGCGAAGCTGGGCAAAGTCCTTTGAAGGAAAAAGAAGTATCAGATGAAATCGTAGAACGCTATTGCAGTGCTTTGTGTGCTTATGAAATTGATGAATGGCCGCATTATATCGCACATGAAAAAGTTGTTAATCGTCTTATTGATTTCTTTGCAGATTACGGAATTAACGACCTTCATAACGGTAATTGGGGCTATTCTAGGCGGGCGCGTCATCTTATCTTCACCGACTATGCGGGATGTTGGATTTAATAAAATTGTAACAATTTTGTAACAATTTTGTGCTTGACAAAAAATTAAAAATGTGGTATAATATATATGTAAGATAAAGGAGGGATAGTATGACTAAGATTTATTGCTTGCCCAAAACTCCCGACGCAAATGCAACTATGCGAAGAATTTGCGGACTTATCCCTTGTTTGGGAAAAGTAAAGGCAAGTAAAAACTATCTTTTCTTCTCCATCTCTTGTAGAGAAAAAGACGTTCAAATTGTAGAACGCATCTTGCGCCAAGGGGGTTATTTGGAATGACGGAACGAGTTTATGTTATTATGTACAAAGTTGAAGATGAAACCGGGCCGGAATCGGTTGTTGATTGTGTTGTACATTCTTTGGAGCAAGCAGAAGAATATTGTTTGCGCAAAGAAAAAGAAAATCCCAATTTCGTTTTCTATTGGGTTGCTTCCTTTCTAACGGATGAACCGTAAGGTTCTCCCGGAAATCCTTATGTTAAACATAAGGAAGATTCGTTTGACTTTTCTTGTATCTATGCTATAATGAGTATGTTCCAAAAAGGAACAGAAAGGACGTGCAGACTATGCCGAAGAAAACCGAAGGTGCTTTGAAAACTGAACGCAGGGATTACTTTATGCAGAAAATCAAGGACTTCCTCACAGAACAGGGCGAAGATGTAGCTTTCATCAGTGGGAATACCATCAACCTCCCCACGGTAGATGAATACGAGAATGAACGCTGGATTGAAATCAAGGTTTCTGTTCCTACTGGTGCAAGAGGGGAAGAGTATGATGGCTATTCTTTGCGAGAAGATTATGACCTTAAAATCCGCGAACAGGCCGACAAAAAGGAACGGCTTGCAAAGGAAAAGGCGAAAAAGGCCGCAGAGCAAAAAGTAAAACGTGAAGCCCTTGCAAAGAAACGAGAAGAAGAACGAGCGGAAAAAGACCGAATCAGAGCGGAACTTGACGCAAAGGAAGCGAACAAAGATGAAGAATAAATATTACAAGGTTGTTGCAGAACGCGCCCATCTTGGGCGCGGCAACACCAATACAATAGCATTTTATTACAAAGCAGAAAATGCACTTGACGCAATGAACAAAGTAAAACATCAAGGTGGAATAAAACGTTCCCGTGTGCCTTTAAGGGTGCAAGAAGTTTCGCAAGAAGAATATGAAAACAACATCAAGGTTTCTGCATATGTTAGAGCGGGAGTTAGATAAGACTAACTCCCTCATTATTTCCTTATGTTAAACATACAGAAAAAAGTTTTGACAAAAATCAAAATCTTTGCTATACTATCATTGTTCCAAAAGGGACAGGAAAGGAGAAAGAACCATGATACTAGACGACTGTTGCCCTTATTGCGGAAGTGAAGATATTTTCTTCAAAGATTCCCGACTTGACTATGTAGGTGGGATACTGGTAGAAACTAATTTTGGCACTTGTAAAAATTGCGAAAAAGATTTCAACATTATAATGGATTACATTCCACGGATTCGCCGCTATTACAATCCTGTAACCTGCGACTGTCTAAAAGGGGAGGAAATCAAATATGAATAAAACTTTCGTTTGTCATGTGTGGGATAAAGCAACCTATATTCTTGAAGCCGAAACCCCTGAAATGGCCGCAGAAATGGCACAAGATATGTTTGACGAGCGCAAGCACGGTGTTTCAGTTTCTGCTCCACAAACCCCGTGTCAGGTGGGGCAAGATTGCCCCGACAATTTGAATTGCACTTCTTGTGTAGCATTGTATGCGAAAATGGATTCAGATGAAACCGAAAGGGAGGGCGTTTCTAATGATTGAAAAAACTATCTATATCGCGGAAGATGGAACCCAGTTTGATTTTGAGGAAGATTGTATTGCATATGAAAATGCGCAACTATATTCTAATACCGAAGCCAAGAACGAAATCTTCTGTTTTAACAGCGACAATAAACGCTATTTCCCGGCATCGTTTGACGATTTTGAGGACTTAAAATCTTTCTATTGTGAATCTCAACGTGCCTATGACCTTCTCAAAGAAGTTGAAGCGCGTGCTTGTGCGAAATACCTTCCCTTTGAATACAATAGCAAAGAACCCGAAGAATACGAAGAAGAAAAAGCATCTTTCGTTAAAACTCACTGGCTATGGGACGTTAATGATGATGTTTGGACGTGTTTGGAGTATGAAGAAGAAATTCTAAAGAAACGAATGGCCGAACAGGACAAGCGTATTCAAGAAGAGAAAGAAAAGGGAAACGGGGAAGAATAATCTTCCCTACCTTCCTTCCTTATGTTAAACATACAGAAAACAAAATTGACAAAAATGAAAATTTCCTATATACTATAACTGTTCTTGAGGGAACAGAAAGGAAGTTGTTCTATGAGAGATATTAAGCGTATCCGCCGCATTACCGAACTTTTGGTAAAATTCTGGAATCGTCCCGAATGCCAAGATATGCGGTTTTGGCAGATGATGTCCTATCTTGGCGCAAAAGTGTTTGATGAAACCAAGTGCTCAGATTTCTTCTATCTGGAAGATGACGAGTTTGAAAGTTTTTTGAAAAAAATACTTGACAACTAAGAAAACTTATGATATACTAAAGATGTTCCAAGGGTGAGGAACGAAAATAAAATCCCACTTGGAGATATGATGCAATTGGCGAGACATAGCGCACTCAAAATGCGCCACACTAGAAACGTTGTCGGTTCAAATCCGACTATCTCCACCAAATGCCTTATGTGTTGGCGGCAGCTTAGCTAACTTAAAAAAACACTTCGGTCTATCCCCTCCGGAAGTGGGGTACATCCTAACCAAAAACTATTCGGGTTCAACTCCCGGACTGCCTGCACGCAAGCAGGTGGGGCATTTACTGGTTGCATAGTGAGTAGGTGGAGAAAGATAGGAATAAGTGTCTACGCCAATAGATTTACTGTTCTGACCGCTTTCAAGGATGGGCGCACCTTGGCGGGTGCGTTTAATAGGAGGAAGGTGCGCAACTTCCTCCCACTCCTATGAGAATGTGGCCAAATTGGTAAGGCTTCCGACCTTTAATCGGAAAATTGAAAGTTCAAGTCTTTCCATTCTCACCATTTATGCACCCTTAGCTCAGTCAGTAAGAGCCGCAGTCTTATAAACTGCAAGCCCTAACAAGGTAAACCTCGGCGCACATCCGAGAGGGTGTACCAATTTTTCCTTATGTTAAACATATAGAACAATCCTTTGACTTCCTCCCCATCTTATGTTATACTTTAATTGTTCCAAAGGGAACAGAAAGGAAAGAAAAGATATGAAAAAAATTCTCGCGGTTCTTCTTACGATAATTCTCTTGTTCGGTTGCACTTCGGCTTTTGCCGCTTCTGACCCTGACTTTGAAATTCTTACTGTATCTACAGTGCAAGAAGCCAAAACGTGTTGCGAAGCATTTTCCGATAATTATCGGGATAATGAAATGCTTATCTGTGCTTTGGCGGCGCGCTTGTTAAAAACGAACTGATTGATAATTTCCAGATTTGGCTTATTGGTTTTGATTCTAAACTTCTTAATAAATATGATGCAGTCTATGGTTGGTTGGAAGAAGAGGGTTATTTTGTTATGGCCACTGATGATGTTATATTTCTGTTCCCAAATTGCTTGGCTAGAAAAGACTACGAAGCCTATCTTATTCTTGTAGATGCCGTTTTTGCGGAAGAACATATCACTTATACCGAAATGGAAACGGGTGCTTAAA
>ENA-OOWZ01000098-OOWZ01000098.1-human-gut-metagenome-genome-assembly--contig:-NODE-98-length-47905-cov-8.597952_pt1 | contig 47905 bp, 35 predicted proteins | sample MGYA00241580_ERZ501329 | MGnify/ENA primary metagenome ERZ501329 (study PRJEB25962, sample SAMEA2042923) | human gut metagenome | biome: human gut; feature: human-associated habitat; material: faeces... | reverse complement strand
TGCTCTTCCCACACAAATCACCTTCCTTTAATCTAAACTTTCGGTTTCTTTTACTATTTTAATATATTTTTCATTATTTTTAAAGATATTTTTATCATTTTTTTCTAAAAATTCTAAAGAATCTTCTTTCGCTCTCATTAAAACCTTGAAATCTCTTTTAATATCAGCTATTTTAAATGACATATCTCCGCTTTGTCTTACACCAAATATGTCTCCTTCTTTTCTCATTTCATAATCTTTTTCAGTAATGTAAAATCCATCACTAGAGCTTGCTAAGACACTAAGTCTTTCGTTTTTTTCACTTCCTATTAGAATGCATGTGGACTCTAGAGTGTTTCTTCCAATTCTTCCTCTTAATTGGTGGAGTGTTGCTAGACCAAACCTCTCAGCGTTAAATATAACCATCATTGTCGCATTAGGGTTGTCTACCCCCACTTCTATTACTGTAGTAGAAACTAATACTTTAGTTTTTCCACTTATAAAATCATTCATAACTGTTTCTTTTTCTTCTTTAGTTAGTTTTCCATGTAACAAGCCTATCTTCACCTTGTTATTGAATGCTAACTCCATTTTTGTTTTAAGTTCTGTTACAGGAGTTAAGTCTAGAGTTTCGTTTTCTTCAATTAATGGACTTACTACATATATTTGATGGTTTTTCTTTAGTTCTTCTAGCATTAAGTATAAGACATTTTTAATTTCTTTTTCGTCTTTTATTATTGTTTTTATTTCTTTTCTACCACTTGGTTTTGTTTTTATTAGTGATATGTCCATGTCTCCATATATAGTTAGAGCATAAGTTCTAGGAATTGGAGTTGCTGACATATATAATATATCAGGTAGTGAGCCTTTGTTTCTTAACGACTCTCTTTGAGTTACTCCAAAACGGTGTTGCTCGTCTGTAATTACAAGTCCTAAGTTTTTAAATGATACTTTGTCACTTAGTAATGCGTGTGTACCGATTAGCAAGTCTATTTTGCCATTTTTTAGGTCTTTGTAAATTGTTTCTTTTTCTTTCTTTTTTGTTGTGCCTAAGAGAAGTGCTATATTCATGTTTGTATTTGATAGTAGTTTTTTTACATTTTCATAGTGCTGAGTTGCTAATATTTCAGTTGGTGCCATCAAAGCAGTTTGATATCCACTTAGATAAGTTATGTATGCACTTATTATTCCGACTATTGTTTTTCCACTTCCTACGTCTCCACATATAAGTCTATTCATTCTTTTATTACTTGTTAAGTCGTTATATATCTCTTTTACAGCAGTGATTTGGTCTTTTGTTAATTCAAATGGAAGTGTGTTTATATAGTTTTGTACATCTAATTTATTGCATTGTTTAGGTTCTTTTTTTGTATCTGTTGTCTTTAAGTATTTTAAGTAGTTTATTTTTAACATGAACAGAAATAATTCTTCATATATAAGTTTTAATTTAGCTTCTTTTATTTCTTGCAAGTCTATTGGGAAATGTATTTTTCTTATCGCATCCATTTTATTAATAAAGCCATATCTTTCGTTTAGATAGTCTGGTATGTAGTCTACAGTTTCTATATTCATGTCTAGTGCATTTTTGATTAGTTTTGAAAGAGTTTTATTGTTTAGTCCATTTGTAAGATGGTATACGCTTTCTATTTTGTTATCTTCTATTTTTGATAATATAATGTTGTTCGCTACAAGAGTATTCTTTTTTTCGTCATATTTACCTAGAATAGTTATAGTTTTTCCTGGGGTAATGTTTCTTTTCATAAAAGCACGATTGTATATGCTAACATTAATTAATTTGTTACTTGTGTATAGTCTAAATGATAGGATATTCTTTTTTGCACCGAAAAATCTTACTAAAGGCACACTGTCTACTATGCCCTCAATTATTACATTTTCATTAGATTTAACGTCATTTATGTTGTTTATTTTGTATATTTGATATCTATAAGGATAGTATGAAAGTAAGTCAGTTATGTCATATATCCCTACACTATTTAATAAAGAAATGTTTTTTGTACCAATTCCAGTAACTTTGCTTAATTCCATAGCTTCTCCTCCTTATATATTTAGTATACTACAACACCAATTGTAAGTCAACCATTTGTTTGCTTAAATTTTGAGTATATTTTTTTAAAAAACGCTTGACTATTTTATCAAATTAGTTTAGAATATAGACTTACCAATTCACTTAAGGCGAATTGGTGCTAGTATCACACTAGCCAACCCCTTTTTATTCTTTTTTCCGGACTGCTTATTATGGCAGTCCTTATTTTTTGTGTGAATATCTTGTTTATACCTTATAATATTTAATATTATGTAAAATTGCTCTAATGTCTTTGACAATTTGTTTTTTTATATTGTATAATTTACATGAAGGGAGTTAAGTATGAATACGCAAGTCAAAGAAAAAGAATACAATGTTTATATAGATGAATCAGGTGACGAAGGAATACGAAGAGGTTCTAAATTCTTTATATTAACTGCAGTGTTGGTTAAAAAAGAAAAAGATTATAGTATATCAAAGTGCGTCGATTTTATAAAAGAAAATTTAGAGTTAAATATTAAAAGTCAATTACATTGGAATTCAGTTAAAGGTTATCCTAATAAAATCATGATAATGTCTAGCATAAAAGATATGGATATAACAATAATAAATATAGTTATAGATACATCAAAAATTCAATTCATAAACTCAAATGATATATATAATCATTTTTCTGGATATTTATATGAAAGAATATGTTGGTTTGTAAGGGATAAGCATGCCGTTGCAAATATCAATGTTAGTAGTCGTGGAGAGAGCCTTTCAAAAGATAATCTGATTAATTTTTTAAAAAGTCATAATAGTAAATTTAATATTGATTACTCGAAAATAAAACAATTAAAGATTTATCCTAATTCACAAAAAAAATTATTACAACTTGCTGATTGCTGTTGTAGTTCATTAGGACAAGCATTAAAATATAAAGATAAAACGCATTACAAATATATAAATTATATTAAAGAGAAATTCTATAAATACAAAAATAATTGTATTGGATATGGTTTAAAATATGTACCTGGTATTATAAATCCAGCTAACGAATTTAAAGATTTACTAGCCTATTTAAATATAAAATAAAAAATGTGAGTTTTCCCCCGACTAGAGGAACCCACAAGTCAACGCTTGCTGGGAAAGTAATCACAATCCCCTCCAGTAACTCGGCGAACTACTCACTCACTGACTAAATAATACCATATAAAGTACTATTTTGTCAATGTTATTTTATGATTCTTATTAAAAAAATATACTTTAAAATTGAATATTATTGATTTAAATTAGTTAAAATCAATTAAATAGATTCATTCTTAATTGACTACAAATGTAGTCAGCCAAAGCTTTTAAATACAAAGAGATTAGTTTTCACTAACCTCTTTTTTAGATATATTAATATAATAGTCATATCTTTTTTTAGCAGAATTCATGTTTATTTTGTATAGTCTTTCGTATTCATTTGGGTTTATTCTTTCTAAGTTTTTGTAACGCATTTCTTTTGCAAATACTGTTTCATATAAGTTGTAGTTTGGTTCTTTTGAGTCAACTGTAAGTTTGTCAGTGACTGGGTTATAACGCATCAAGATGTTGTAACCGCTTTCTACAAGTAGCTTTTGTTCTTCTATGCTATTAGAAAGGCCACCTATTATACCGTGTGCGATACAAGGACTGTAGGCTATTATTACACTTGGGCCATTATGGTTTTCTGCTTCCATGAATGCTTTTATTGTTTGAACAGGGCTTGCTCCAGCTGATATAGATGCCACATAGCAGTTTGGTATGTTCATTGCAATTTGGAATAAATCTTTTTTAGGTTTTAGTTTACCACTATTAGAAAACTCTGCAACTGCACCAATACGAGTTGATTTTGAAGTTTGTCCACCAGTATTTGAGTATACTTCTGTGTCTAAGACTAGTACTTTTATGTTTTCGTTCATTCTAAGAGCGTGGTCTAAGCCACCAAAACCGATGTCGTAAGCCCATCCGTCTCCACCGACAATCCATACTTTTCTTGAAGGTATATAGTCTAAAAGTTCAGATAGTTCTTTAGGTAGTTCTACGTTTTTTAGTTCACTCTTAACTTCATTTGTTATAGTAAAGTCATTTATGTTTTCTAGCCATTTTTCATATAAAGCTTTTGTTTTTGCACTTACATCATTCATTGAATCAGTCATAATTCTTTTAATTTTATTTCTTTGATTTTTATATGATAAGTGAAGTCCTAAGCCGAACTCTGCATTATCTTCAAATAGACTACTTATCCATGGCATTTTGTATGGTGTGCAAGGCAAGCTTGAAGAATAAATTGAAGAGCAACCTGTTGCATTAGAGATTACTATTTCGTCTCCATACATGCTTGTTAGCGTTCTTAAATAAACAGTTTCTCCACATCCTGCACATGCTCCTGGAAATAAAATTTTATTATCAGAGAAACCTAAAGCTTTAACAGTTGTTTTAGGCAAGTTTACATCATTTTTAACATTCTCTCTTAAGTAGTCACATAAAAGGTCAGTGTTTTCTTTAGGTTTATCCATAGTAAGGGCTTTTTGTTTGTTTTTACCTGGACATATTTTTGAACATAGTGTGCACCCTGTACAGTTATCTGTGTTTATTCCTAGATAGAAATATCTTCCGCCTTCAATGATTACGTCTTCTTCTTTTAGTGGAGAGTTATCAAATTCTTCTTTTGTCATACTAAATGGTTTTATTACACCATGTGGGCAAATGAATGAACATAAATTACATTCTATACAATTTTCTTTGCACCATGAAGGGACTAAACTACTTATTTTTCTTTTGTCACTTTTACTCATGTTTCCTTCAAATGTACCATCTTTGTGGTTTAAAAAGTCGCTTACTTTTACCATGTTTGCACGTCTAGCCATCATTTTATCATAAATGCTATTAATTTTCTCTTCATTTTGTTCTTCTACTGTTAGCACGTGATTATCTAGTTCTCTTAGGTTATCTATACATAAATCTAGTACTTTTATATTATCACTCACTACATTCATGCCTTTATCTATATATAGTTCTTTTATATTTTCTTTAAATCTTAGAATATCTTCGCCTGTTGCACCTAACATTTTTAAGATGTAGTATGACATTATGTTGTTTATTTTTCCTTTTAAATTAAATTTACTAGCAAGAGTGTCTGCCTTTGCAATAAAGACTTTAATGTTTTTGTCTAAGATTATTTTTTTTGTTGAGTTTTTTATTAATGAATTTATTTCTTCATCTGTTTTGTCTGTGTTAATAAGTAGTATTCCATTTTGTTTAATGTTATCTAATACTTCATATTTTCCTAGGTATGAATCTTTTGAAACTACTACTAAATTAGGGTCAGTTAAATAAAATGGGGCATTTATTAATTCGTTTGATAGTCTTAAGTGACTTATAGTGATGCCTCCACTTTTTTTAGAGTCGTATTCAAAGTAGCCTTGTACATAGTTAGTTTGTCCCATTACTTTTAGTATGTTTTTTGAAGCACTTACCATGCCGTCAGAACCGAAACCGAATACTTTTATTTCTTTGTATTTTTTTGATAAGTGGAAGTTTTTTACTTCTAAGTTTGTGTTTGTAACGTCATCAATTATTCCTAGTGTGAAGTGGTCTTTCATAGCGTGTTTGTCCATGTTATCAAAGACAGATTTAATCATACTTGGAGTAGTATCCTTGCTTGAAAGGCCATATCTTCCGCCTATTATTTCGATGTTTTCGTTTTTTAAAGCAGCACACACGTCTAGGTAAAGGGGTTCACATAAACTACCTGCTTCTTTTGTTCTATCTAGGACAGTTATTTTTTCAGTAGTCTTTGGTAAGACTCTTAAAAAATGAGTTAAACTAAATGGTCTATATAAGTGAACATTAATTAATCCAACTTCTATGTTTTCTTTTAGTAATTCGTCTATTACAAGTTTAATTGTGTCTGTTACACTTCCCATGGCAATAATGATGTTTTTTGCTGTTTTAGAGCCGTAGTAGTTAAATGGCTTATAGTCAGTACCCATTAGAGTGTTTAACTTATTCATATAGTCTTCTACTACATTTGGAACATTGTTATAAAATGAATTTCTAGCTTCTGTGTTTTCAAAGTATACGTCTTCAGTTTCTGATGTTCCTCTTGTTATTACTTTTCCTAAGTTAAAGCTTCTATTTTTAAATTCTTCTATTTCTTTATATGGAGTGATACTTTTTAAGTCTTCGTCAGTTACCATTTTAATCTCGTTTATTTCGTGGCTTGTTCTAAAACCATCAAAGAAGTGCATGAATGGAATACTTGATTTTATACTTGATAAGTGGGCGATTAAGCCTAGAATGTAGGCGTCTTGTACGTTACTGCTTGATAAAATTGCGTATCCAGTAGCTCGGCATGCGTAGATGTCTTGATGGTCTCCAAAAATAGATAGTGCGTGTGTTGACAAGCTTCTTGCGGCCACGTGTATAACTGACGGAAGCATTTCTCCTGCCATTTTGTACATACTTGGTATCATTAATAAAAGGCCTTGGCTTGCTGTATAGGTTGTACTTAAAGAGCCAGCTTGAAGAGCACCATGGATTACAGCACTTGCGCCTGCTTCACTTTGCATTTCTATAACACTTACTTTATCTCCAAACAAGTTTTTCTTGTTCTCACTACTCCATTTATCTATAAGAGTTGCCATTCTACTTGATGGTGTTATCGGATAAATTCCTGCTACTTCTGTGAAGTTATAGCTAGCTAATGCACAAGCCTCATTTCCATCTACTATTTTTAAATTTTCCATATGTTCCTCCTTTAAACATGTCACTTAATTATTTTAACAATTATAATTATACTACATTTTCTTGTATTTAAAAAGGAAGAATTTTTATCTTCCTAAATATCTTTATGCTTTTATTATTGTCAACTGAGTCTAAGTATGAGCTTGTTATTGAACAGAATAAATTATTTTTTACTTTCAAATATTAGTCTAGCTTTTTTTATTAAATCAATACAAGTATTTTCTGATATATCTATAAAGAAATATAACATATAAAGATTAAATAGTTCACTTTTTTTCTAGTTATTTTATCTTTATGTTTCTTTTTTTTCACTTTCTAAGTTTGAAATATGACTTCTAATTAAATTTAAAGTTTCAGCTAATACATCTTAATTTAGTTTTCTTTTAACTCTTAGGTTTTTTACTTATCATCTTAAGTCGTTATACATATAAATTACCTTACGTTACTAGTATAACACATTTATCATAAATAGTAATGAATATGTTTGTTAATTATTTTGTTTCCATTTTATAATAGCATCAACTATTTTTTCACTAGCATGTCCGTCTCCGTATGGGTTAGATGCATGGCTCATTTTTTCGTATTCTTTATTGTCTGTTAATAATTTCTTTGTTTCAGTGTATATTGTTTCTTCGTCAGTACCTACAAGTTTTAAAGTGCCCGCAGAAATGCCTTCTGGTCTTTCTGTAGTGTCTCTTAAAACTAGTACTGGTTTACCTAAACTTGGTGCTTCTTCTTGAATACCGCCTGAGTCTGTTAAAATTATGTAAGACTTGTTTTGAAAATTATGAAAATCAAATACTTCTAGTGGTTCAATTAGTTTTACTTTGTCACACCCAGCAAATACTTCATTTGCAACGCTTCTAACAAGTGGATTTAAGTGTATTGGATAAATTACCTTAACATCATCAAACTCGTCTACAATTCTTCTTATAGCCTTAAAAATGTGTCTCATTGGCTCGCCTAAATTTTCTCTTCTGTGGGCTGTTAAAAGTAGCATTTTTTCGGTTGGTTTAATCCATTCTAACTCAGGGTGTGTATAATCATTTTTGACAGTGGTTTTCATTGCGTCAATTACAGTGTTGCCTGTTACAAATATTTTTTCTTCTTGTATATCTTCTTTAAGAAGGTTTTCTTTACTGACGTTAGTTGGGGCAAAATAAAGATCTGTCATACAATCTACCATCTGTCTATTCATTTCTTCAGGAAATGGGCTATATTTATCATATGTTCTAAGGCCTGCTTCAACGTGTCCAATAGCTACTTGATTATAGAAAGCTGCTAAGGCACCAGCAAATGTTGTAGTGGTGTCTCCATGGACTAAAACTATGTCAGGTTTCACATCCTTTATAACGTTTTCTAAGCCAGTTAATGCACGTGAAGTTATTTCACTAAGGGATTGACCTTGTTTCATTATGTTTAAGTCATAGTCAGGCTTAATATTAAATGTTTCTAAAACTTGGTCTAGCATTTGTCTATGCTGAGCTGTTACACAGACTATGCTTTCTATTTCTTTTCTTCTTTCTAATTCTTTAACAAGTGGAGCCATTTTTACTCCTTCTGGTCTTGTTCCAAATATACTCATTACTTTAATCATAAATTATCACTTCTTTCTTATTTAAAAAGGTGTTTTATTTAACACCCTTATTTTTCAAACTTTTAGTAAACATGTATGAGTCTCTACACATATCTTCTAAAGTTAGTTCTGCTTTCCAGCCTAGTTCATTTTGGGCTTTTGTTGCGTCAGCGTAACATACTGCAATATCTCCTGGGCGACGTTCAACTATTTTATAATTAAGTTCCAAATTATTAGCTTTTTCAAAAGCGTGAATCATTTCTAAAACACTATATCCTCTTCCAGTTCCTAGGTTATATATGTGCATACCTTTTTTATCAGCTTCTAGGCGTTTAACTCCACTTACATGTGCTTTAGCTAAATCTACTATATGTATATAATCTCTAACACCTGTACCATCTGGAGTATTGTAATCATTACCAAATACGCTTAAGCAAGGTAACTCACCTGTAGCTACTTTTGATATAAATGGCATTAAGTTTGCAGGTATTCCATTTGGTTCTTCACCTATAAGATGACTTCTATGAGCACCAACCGGATTAAAGTATCTAAAAATACAAATATTCCATTCATTATCACTATTATAAAGATCTTTTAATATTTCTTCACAAAACAATTTGCTTGTGCCATAAGGATTAGTTGTATTTCCAACTGGTGTTTCTTCAGTTATTGGCATTTTTTCTGCTGCGCCGTAAACTGTAGCGCTACTACTGAAGACAAAAGATTTGACATTGTTTTCTTTCATTACACTTAGTAATGTTAATACACTACTTACATTATTTGTGTAGTATTCAATGGGCTTACTAACACTATCACCAACAGATTTATATGCTGCAAAATCAATAACACAACTAATATCATTTTCGTTAAAGATTTTCATTAACAAGTCTTTGTTTAACATGTTCCCTTCATAAAAGTTAATTTCTTTACCTGTTATTTCTTTTATTTTATCTAAAACTTCTTTTTTGCTGTTGCTAAAATTGTCCAAGCCAACAACTTCATAACCTGCATCTAACAATTCAACACAAGTATGACTTCCGATAAATCCTGTACATCCTGTTACAAATATTTTTTTCATTTATACACCTCTTTCTAATATATATTTTATCACAAAAAAACTAATAATACAAAGAAAATATACTTTTGTATTATTAGCGTCAAATTAATTGGTTTGTTTTAATTTATTAATTATTTTCTCCTTCATTTCTTTTCTTTCTTTTCTATTTAGAATTAATATAAATGCAAGAATATAACCTATCATTATAATTACAAATGAAACTATAAAGAAAATTTTCCATGATGATAAGGTAATAAAATGCTTCAACACTGAATAGAATAGAGTAAGAACAAAGAAGACTACTAAGTTTCTTAAAAATGGTTTAAAAAATGTATTCCATTTTACATTTAAATTATTTGCTGCATTAATTGTGTTAAAAAAGAAAACTTTTAATAACCAATATAAAGAACTTACCCCCGCTATTGCATATATTCCTAAATTTGTATATTTTAATAATACCAAGGTTGTTATTGTACTTAAAAGACTCATTATAAAAGTTGCTAGCACCGGTTTTTTTAATTTATTTGTAACCGAGTCTAATACAAAAAGTGTATAATTGCTTGAAGAAACCATAAATGGCAGTAATGAAAGAACAGATAGTATCTGTAATTTCATTAATTCTTCTGTTGTTTTATATGGTAACCATAAGTGAAAAAAATCTATTCCAAAAACAGTTATCATTGATATTGGAACAAGCATAATTAATCCAACTACTTTCAATGAATAATTCACGTACTCTATTAGTTCTTCAATTTTGTTTTCTGAATATAGTATTAAAAACTGTGGGTTGAAAGTAGTAGAAAATGTTGATAAAAAGTTTTCAATTGTCGTAGGAATTGTTTTGGCAAGTGATAAAACTCCCATTTCAGCTGGTCCAATAAATAGGTTTGCAATAAGTAAATCTAAGCCTGTTAATAATGTTCTACTCAAACTATTAATAGAATTCCAAATTCCTGAAGATATTAATTTTTTTATGTAACTTTTATTTATATTTTTTTTATTTATAAATAGTTCAGGACAAATTTTTTTTGATATCTTATAGTAAGAAATTACAAGAAAAATTGACATTAACACCGATGAAAATGGTATATAATAAATCTTAGGTGTTAAAAACGAAAAGCAAACTGTTAGTACAATTGCTCTGATTACATTTCCAATTATATTTCTAATTGATATCAAATCAATTCTATTTTTTACAAATGCACCAATGTTAAAAACAACTGTTATTAAGGACAATATTAAATTCACAAATGATAAGAAAAATGTAATTTTAACATCACCAACTAGATCAGTCGGTATCTTTATTATGCTCTCAATATTAATTGTCAATATTAATGAAATAATGAAAATTATTCCAGAAATTAAAATATTTGCAAAAAAGACAGATGAATAATATTTATTTGCACTTTCTACATTTCCTTGATTTACTTCATATGATACAAATCTACCAGCCATTGAGTTTAATGCAGCTGTAAATATTGTTGCATAGCTTATAAAATTTGTTGATAGTCCTACAAAACCATAAGCTGCATCGCCAACTTTTTCTACTAATATTGAGGATATAGCAAAATTAATAACTAGTTGAATTATGAATGAAGCTATATTGCAAATCAAATTTATCATTACCCTTTTTTTTGTATTCATTTTAGATTCCTTTCATTTATTATTTAACTAATTTGCGTTTTATACTTTTTAATACTTTTATAGGTTTATTACGAAGATTTATTTTTGTCTTTTTTAAATTACTATATTCTTCATTTGATTCATTTAGTTTATTTGACATAAACAATTTCATTTTATCCTTTAACCATTCATCTCCATTTTTCTTCTTTCTATTTCTTAATTCAGAATACTTAGGAGTCTCTAATTCAGGGATATCTCCTAATGCTAAAAATGCATGTCCATTATAACAATGTGGCATAGTGCAGTTGTTTCCAATGGCACAAAATTTAATCGGTTGTTCAGGATTTTTATAAATGTTATCAATTACTTTTCCACAATAGCATTGTCTCATGTCTCCAGTAATCAAATTTAAATAAACTGACCAATCGCCTGCATAACAAAATTCTTTTCTCTTTTTTCCAAAGATTTCACTTTTGAAATCAAATAATTTCGAATCAAAAGTTTTCCATATTTTTTTGTAATCTTCAAAATTATGTTCAGTTAAAACTGGGATATCTTCTGAATCTTTTCTTCCAATAGTAATATGTGGTAGTGCACCATTTTTTTCCATACAAACTTCTTTTATTTCATTTATGTATGGTTCTAGTTCATCAGTAGGTGTTATTTCCAATGTATAGGATGCACCTGCTTTTTCCATTAATTCTACATTCTTAAAAAATGTATTTAGTAAATTTAATCTTTTAAGTTCCATATAATGAAACGAAAACTTGAAAAATAATCTACTTAATTGTTCTTTTCCAAATTCTGAAATTTCTTGAAACCTTTTTGTTAAAGAACCATTAGTTACAATCATAACATAATGTCCTTCTTCTAATAATTCTTTAGTTATTTTAACTACATCTTCAGATAAGAGAGTTTCTCCACCTGCGCATAAATTAAATAAACAAATTCCACCCAGTCTTTTTCTTGACAATGCTTTTCTAATATAGCTGGGGTCATAATTGAATTTTGCTATTTTATTATTAAACTTTCTGTGTTGAGTAACATAACAATAGTGACATCTAAAATTACATGTCTCAGTTGGTATATAACAGTCTATAAATCTTTTAATTTTTTCCATTATTTACTCCTTTTATTTATTAATTATTTTTTCTATAAGTTTTTCATAATCGTATGAATTACTTAATTTTTTCTCTTTTATAATTTGCTCATAATATTTTTCTAAATTATCAACATCTTCTAAAAATATAACGTTTTCTTTTTCTTTTATACATTCATAAACACCTTTTACTTTATAATTAAAATTACCTAGTACAATGCATGGCGTATTAGTTAGTATAGAAAATATCATGCCATGTAATCTATCTGTAACAACTAACTCATATCTTGAAAATTCTTTTAATGTTTTTGTTAAATAAGATTCTCTATTTTTGGGTAGAATATTCTTATTTATTACTGTGTCTGTATAATCAATTTTTAAATATTTAGTTTTTAAAAACTTTTCAATTCTTTTTTGTTTATCTTCAGATAGTGATTTTTCCACATCTTTTCTGAGACACATTAATACGCCTTTTTTTTCTTCTTTAAATTTGTAGTAATTTTTCAAATATAAGACAATGTCCGAAACAAAAATCACATTTTTTGAAGTAATATTGTTTTTCACATAACTTAAAGAAGTATTTTCTCTCAAACATATAGTTAAGTTTTTACAGTTATTAACATTAGTTTTAAATTTTTCAAATTCTATTTTCCCTTTTTCTGTTTCGTCAAAATATATTGTCTGTGGGAATATTATAATTTTGTTATTTTTAAAACTAGTTAAAACTTCATTAACAATATTTTCTTCTTGAAGCCAAATAGATCCTATAAATCCTCCGCCAGTTATGCATATTACATCTTCATTGTTAATCTTCGTTTTTATTTTGCCAAATAAATAATCTGATATAAGAGTGGGCACTTCATAAATTTTTAATTTTAAGTTTTGAAATAGTTTTTGTTCTGCTATAATTATTGCATGATCTCCTATATTACCATGAGTTGGTGTGTTAAAAACTATGTATTTAAATTGCTCATTTTTTTTGCAATATGAAGTGTATTTTAGAAATTCTAAATACTTTACCTTAACATATATTTTTAATATCATTTTTTTAATTTTTTGTTTCATTTTTTTGCCTCTTAATTTTTATTAAATAAATCATTACTTTTAATTTTCTTAAAGGATTTAAAAATAAATTCTTTAACACTTTACTTTTTAATTCTTCTATTTCCTTTTCTATTTTTTCAAGAGTTTCTTTTTCTTCACTGTAATGCTTTTTTATCATCATATATTGATATATAAGTTGGTAATAGTAATCATATAATGCACGAGAATATAGAAAACTATAATTTTTCTTTTCCAAAAATTCCATTTTGTATTTTAGTCCTACTAAAATGTCTTTTCTTTTTAAATTGTAATTTCCTGTTATGCTTCCCGCTCTTTGTAAATAGAAGTAATTTTTACTATCTATATACGCAACAACAGATGCTTTGTCTAGTATTTTGCATATAATTTCTTCGTCTTCATGGTATAATCCTTCACAATATTTTATTTCTTCAAATATTTCTCTTTTATATAGCTTATTCCATGCTACAGTCATTGCTGTTCTTAAATTGTTATATAAATTTTTATATTTTTCTTTTCCAGTATATGTTTCAATGTAATATTCTTCGTTATAAGTTTTAGATGGTTCTGTTCCTTCTTCAAATTCTTGATAATCGCATACGGAGATATCTGCATTTTTTTCTAATAAAGCTCTATATAAATCTTCTACGAAGTGAATATCAACATAGTCATCCGAATCAACAAATATTAAATATTTTCCTTTTGAGTTAACTATTCCAGTGTTTCTTGCACCACTTAAACCTTTATTTTTTTGTAATATGTATACTATTCTTTTATCTTTTTTTGCATATTCTTCACATATTAATGCACTGTTATCTGGACTTCCATCATTTACTAAAATTATCTCAATGTTCTTGTAAGTTTGGTTAATTAAACTATCTACACATTTTTTTAAATATTTTTCTACATTATAAATTGGAACAATTATTGATATCAATTCATTATTTTTTACCTTATATTTTTTTTCTTTTAAATTTAACATATCTTTTAATACTAACATCATATATATTGTCACTCCTAAACTACAACTAATTACATAAAATTTAATATTACATATTAGAAAACTAAATGTTATAAATATTACTAAAAACTTTTCTTCTTTAGTAGAATTTAATAGCATATTTTTAGTAATTTTATAAAATATCACACACATAATTGATAAGCCTATAATTCCTGTTTTCCAAATCTCATTAATGTATCCTACATCTGATGAAAATCCTATTATATTTTGCATTCCTCCAAATCCCGCAATATTATAACCTTTACCAATTATTATTCCCAAAAAGTTCGGTAATTTCCAAAATCTTTCACTGAATAAAACATTAAAAGTACCAAATTTATTTGTAAAAAACGATGAAAAGTCTTTTATTATCCATTCAATAGTAGTTGGATTAAAAATTAAAACGCTTACTACGAACAAGAGTATTACTCCAAATGTAATTGGAACAATTTTTTTAAATCCATCAAATATTTTGTTTTTCCATATGTATAAAATATAAAATACTGTTGAAATGCAGAAAACCACTAATCCTGTCCTAGAATTTAATGTAGGTACCATTAGTAAAAATGGAACTGTTAGAAGCCATTTTTTGCTATCTTTTAATGATAAATATAATGGCAATGCTGCTATTATTCCTGTACCAAATCCATATGAATCTAGCATGTTATTTGCAAAGCCAAAAAATCTTCTTTCAACATTATATTTGTGAATTAACAAATTATCGCCTGTATTTTTAAACATTGTTTCTACAAAGAAATCTTTTACATTACTCGATATAAGTGCTAGAATAGCTAGAAATGCTTGAATTAAACCAGCTATAATAATTAACTTTATCAATTCATCAAATTCTATTTTTTTATCCTTGCAATATAAAAATACATACAATACACATATAGCAGTAAAAATGAATACAAGTGATAGTGAATAAAAATTTATGAAATAATTATATGAATAAAATTTCCCACTAATTAAATAGTTAAATATGATGGTAAAAATATACCACACAAAATATATTCCTATCATTTTAATTATTGATTTATAATCATTTTTTACTCCAATTAGTTTTAAACTATTTTTATGTTTATAAAATATCATTAATAATGAAAATGCTGATAATGGTAATAAAATGTTAATATGTTTAATAATTGGTGGAAGATACATTAGTATAAATAAATATATCACCAAGTATATTTTGTCCATTGAATATTTGTTTTTCATACTTCACCTACTTTTTTAATCTAAATATTGCTTTTAAGCAAATCATTTGCTTATGTTTTATTAATTTTAAGATAATTTGTAAATATTTAGGTTGCATTTTTATATATTGATTTTTATACCACTCTGGGAATTTTTTCCCAGCTTCTTCTATAAACCTTTTTATTCTATCATTAGTTTCTTTCTGCAAAATCATATTTTGTACTATGATGTATAAATAATCTCGTACAAATATCATTTCTAAAGCTCTTTTATCTGAGATATTTTTTTCAATATATTCATATGCCTTTATATTATTTAAATTATTTAAAGTTTTTCTACTATGCATGATGGATGTCTCTACCAAATTGTAAAAATATAATGGTTCTTTAAGATAAATGACTTTTTTGGAATAGAAAATAGCTACTTTTACAAATGCTAGATCTTCACTTCTCATTAATTTTGGAAAAACAACTTTATTTTCTTGTATTATGTTTTTTTTAAAGACTTTCCCCCAACACATACCATTACATAATGCTAGTGCATCTGTTTTATCAACTATTCCGTTATTTAATGGAAGAGAATTTTTGTAAGTTAGTTTATTACCACTATTGATATAGTAGTCAAAAATCAATACATCTAGTTTATTTTTTTCTATTTCATATTTAATTTTTTTTACAAAATCTTCACTAATATAATCGTCTGAATCAATAAAAGTTATATATTTGCCCTCACTTGCGGAGACACCGTGGTTTCTGGTTTCGCCGGGTCCAACATTTTGTGAGTTTGTCAAAAGTTTGTATTTGAATTTTACTGTTTTTAATCTTTGATTTAACAATTCATAAGTTTTGTCAGTTGATAAATCGTTTATAAAAATCACTTCAAAATCATCAGACGTTTGTTTTTCAAGCGTTTCCAATAATCTGTCCATTAAATGATAACAGTTATAAACTGGAGTTATAATTGATAATAATGGTTTATTCATATTCTACTTTCAAATAAGATTTTCGTTTCTTAATTGTTCCTTTCTTACTAATTTGTTTTTTTACTTCTTAATACTTTGCTATATAATAATGAGCGCACCCATTTTGGAGAGTAAGTTATTACATACATTCCTAGCATATTTCTTTGTTTTTCAAAATAACTTGTAAATTTATTTTCGTATAGATAATTCTGTAATTTTTTCCATCCTTCAATGTATTTTTTATTTCCTCTTCTGTCTAAGAAACCATTGCCTATTCTTACACATACAAGTACACTAGGTAAATTTTCAATTTTCTTTTTATTTACAAGTAATCTAGACCATAAATAGTGATCTTCTAAATAAAACATGTCTTTGTAACTACCAACAGATTCAATATCTGTTTTTCTAAAACATGAAGTGACATGGTTCACAGGATTTCTAAATCTCGCATATTTTTTTACTTCTTCATAACTTTTTGGCATCGCTTTAAGACGTACAGGAACGTTAGGATCTTCTTCAAATTCACTTATTGCTCCACCTAATACAGAAATTTCTGGATGATTTGATAAATAACTTATTTGTTTTTCAAATCTGTCTTTGCAACTGACATCATCACTATCCATTCTAGCAATTAATTCATTTGAGCATTTTGATAAACCATAGTTTAAAGCTGGTCCAAGTCCTCCATTTTTTTCTAGCGGATAGACTTTTAATATATTGGGATAGGCTTTTTTATATTTATCAACGACTTCATATAATTCTTTATTTAATGGTCCATCCTCCACTAAGACAACTTCATTTGGAATTAAAGTCTGTTCCTTTAAAATGCTACTTAGCGCTAAATCCAAAAATTTAGGTTCTTCTTTATAATATACAGACATTAGTACTGAAAATTTTTCTTGATTTTTAACCTTCATTATTGATTCCCTCCTATTTACCTAAATATTCATTTATTTTCAATTTTAATGAATTAACAGAGTCTTTGTCTGGTAGCATTGTATATAAGTTTAGTGTTGGAAAAGTATATGTTGGTCCCATTTGACCTGTTCCAACAGCATTTTGACTTTCAATTGTCCATCCTCTCATATCATTTAGTTGCATTTTAACTAATCTGCTAATATCTTTACTTGGCATGTTAGTATCCAAATTTTCGCTAACACTATCTAATATTCTATCGTAACTTGAAATTAATGCTGTTGAAGATGTTATTTTGTTTATCATCGCTTCTACTACCTTTTGTTGGTTTTTAACTCTTTGAACATCACCTGTTGCAAATGACTTTCTTTCTCTTGCAAATCTTAAAGCTTTTTTACCATCCAAATGTTGATAACCTTTTACATACGAGTAAGTTCCATCACTTGCAGTAAATTCATATTCACTATATACATCCACTCCACCTATTGCATCAACAATTCCTTCAATAGTTGAGAAATTGATTTTAACATAATAGTTTATATCTGTATCAAGTAAATTTTCTACTGTTTTTACACTTTCTTCTATTCCATAGTAACCTGCGTGTGTAAGTTTGTCATATGCGTTTGGTCCTTGTCCGACTAAGTTAACATAGTAATCTCTTGGGATAGATGTTAACAATATTTTTCTAGTTGTTGGATTTATTGTTGCTACCATATTAACATCTGTGTTAAATGTATAATCTATTGAACCATAGCCATCTCCTCCAGCAATATAAACATTAAATGGAGTATTAGTTACATTAACAACTTTTACTATGTCATTTTTTTCTATTGAAATTTTAAAATTGTAAATACTTTTTATTTTTACATTTATATCATTTAGTTCAGTATCAAGTAAATTTTTAACTGATGAACTAATTATTATTGCATTAATTTCGTCATTATTTAAACTTTCAAACATTTTTTCAACATCTGTATATTCTATAATTTCAAAATCAATTTTGTTTTTTAATTCAGAACCAGCTTTTTCACTATTTGAGCTTTGATAAAGGCCTACTTTTTTGCCTTTTAAATCTTCTAATTTGTTATAGCTAGAATTTTCTAAAACATAAACATCATATCTTTCTTTTTGAAGGACGTCTCTATCTAAGATATCCATAAAATTAAGTGTTGTAAAAATGTATTTGTCTGCAAAACCAAATATTACTCCGAATAGTACTAAAATTATCATTGAAAAGACTTTTATTTTTGATTTAACCTTTGGCAAAAATACTGTTAATAGTAAACCTGTATATATAACGAATATTAAAATGTATACTGGTATTAAAAATTTTCCAGGTATCATATTTAACTTGTATATAGCATAGCTAAACACTAACATTAATATCAACGATATTATTCCAATTATTATTGAAACTATATTTAGTACCTTTTTGTTTTTCTTTTTTGCCATATAAAAACACCTCATGTATATTATACATTAAATACAAGATAAAAACAACCTTACAAGATAAATTTGGCACAGAAAAAAGAGTAGTTTCCTACTCCATTGTTAGTTTACCTGATGTTGGATATATTTGAATATATGTATTCCCATCATTAACTACTAGTTCTTCGCCAGTTGATTTTATTTTGTAAACTGTTCTTTCATTTTTGCTTGGTTTAGTCCAAGTAATTGGGACGCTATAACCATTTGATATATAGTATCCTTCACCTGTTCCAACATTGTCAGTTTTTACGTATGCACTATATCCGTGATGTGTATAATTTGAATATTCTACTGAATAAACGATTATATTTTTTACTGTATATTGTTTTCCAGTCACTAAGTCTGTGTTCTTTGTGTCGTTCATGCTTCTTAAGTATGTTTTAGTAGTTTCGTCATAAACATAATTTGAAGTTCTATAACTTGAATATTTAACGCTTACATTTTTAGCAACACTGCTTCCTTCAAATTTAGAAGTATCAATATCTTCAGCACTATAATTTAAAAGATTGCCACTATTTGTAGTTAATGAATAGTTTTTGGCTTCTGCACCTTCTTTTAATTGTTTAGTTGAAGTAAATAATTTGTGTTCCCAAGCTCTATCAAGTGTTTTATCTCTAAAACCATATTTTCCATCAACGTCTACGTCGTTTATTTTTTCTTTTCTAATTCTTTCTATGGCATCCTGTGCTCCACCAGCGTGTGCATATATTGCATCATTTTCATAAACATAGTCTAAGAACTGAATTCTTGCACTTCTATTTGAACCTATCTTTTCAACGTCCACATCTTTAAATAAGGCCATCATTCTAGTAATTCCACCTTCTACCATAAGTTCATACACGATGTATGCTTTATCAAGTCCTGCTTGTGGTAATGCACCATTATGGCAGTTAATCATTACTGCATATGGTCTAGTTTTGCTGTTAACATCAATTATGTTAACTTTCTTTTTTTCTTTGTTTTCTGTCTTGTTATTGTCTTTATTAGTGTTTTTGTCTTCTTTATTTGCAGTTATAAAGTAAACACCTAGAAATGCAACAATAACAATAATAACAGATAAAACAATAATAATGTTTTTCTTTTTCACTCTACATCCTCCTCTGGTTATAGTATAACATAAAGTTTTGATAAATAAAATAGGTATTTTTACAAATAAAAAACTGAATAATCACCCACCTGTATTATTCAGCAATTGTGGCATAAACCACTAGTTGGTTAAGTATAAGAATATTGTAACTCAACCAAGTATATGTAAAATTTTTACCCACCTAAAATTTACAATTATTTATTTTATACTAATATGATGCAAATGTAAAGCAAAAATTGCATTTTGGAATAATTTCTTTATTTTTACTCACTTGTAAATACAATTTTTTCTTTTAATTAATCTTGTTTTTAGTGATAATTAACGGTTTGACGACATAAAAGGGGTTACTTTTTAACAAAATGACGAGATAATAGCAAAATAAAACCCTCACTAGCACCTAGTAAGGGTTATAATACTTCTCTATCTCTTTTAGAAAATACTGTTTTTAGTCCGAATTTAACATTATATTTAAAGAACTTTTTAATTCTAGAAGGTCTCGTCATTATTCTATATAACCATTCAGTGTTTGTTTTTATAAATATGTTTGGTGCACGTCTAATTGATCCACTTAAAACATCAATTGACCCACCTACGCCTACAAATATACCTTTTTTAAATTCGTTTATGTGTCTGTTGATAAGTTTTTCTTGTAAAGGAATACCAAGTGCGACTAATATTACATCTGGGTTTGTTTCTTTTATCATTTTTACAAACACTTCGTCTTTGTTATCAATATAACCGTTTATCATTCCAGCAATTATTATGCCATTATATTCTTCTGTTATTACTTTTTTCATTTTGCCTAGAACTTCTTCTTTGGCCCCAAATATAAAGACTTTTTTATTGTTTTTACTACATTCTTCAAGTAAATATTTTGCTACATCTACACCAGTTATTCTTTCTTCAATATCTAAACCTTTTATTCTAGCGCCTTTAACAAGTCCAATTCCATCAGCAATTATACTATTATTTGGGTTTATTAGCATGTCATTTATTTCTTTGTCTTCTATACCCAACATAAAAGTTTCAGTGTTTGCAGTTATTACAAACTTTTTTTCTTCACGCAAAAGCAAGGACTTTAGATAGTCAAAATATTCGTCTCTAGTTTTAGTATATAAATTTAAATAATATTCTTTCATAACATCATCCTTACTTCTAGTATAACCACTTTTTTACTTTTTATCACTCTTTAATTATACTATTAATAAGAAATATAATCAATAAGTTAAAGTTATTTTTCATCTTTCTTAACCAAGTTTATTATAGCTTCTGCTTTTTTACTCCAGTCATTTTCTCTTGCTTCTTTGTCTAAGAGTTTTAAATAGTCTTTATCATTTCTTAAAAAGTAGCTTTCTTCAAGTTTCTTTATAAAATCACTATGGTTTTTTCCAATAAATATGCTTTTGTATTTTTTGCATTCGTTTAGGTCGGTTGTTACTATTGGTTTTTTAAGTGCCATGTATTCAAATATTTTTACAGGGTTTGTGCTTTTTGTGATGTCATTTATTAGAAAAGGCACCATTAATATATCACAGTTTCTTGCATAGTATTTGAGTTCACTATAGTCTTTTGGTCCAAAAAAGTAGATGTTTTCTTCGTTACCTGTTATGTTTTGGTCGTATGATTCATCATATTTTATTCCAAAAAGTATTACGTTATATTTGTTAGAACAAGCTATTTCTTTTATTAAGTCATAGTCAAACCATTTAGCTAATGCACCATAGTAGCAGACATTTCTTTTTCCATTTTTAAATACTTCCGCGAAGTTATAATCTAATTTGTGTTCACCGAATTCTTGGAAGAATTTATAGTCTACTCCGTTAGAACTATATACTAGGTTTTTATTTCCGCGTTTATTAATTACGTCATTCATTAAAATATCTGCAGTTACTACAACATAAACATCAGTGTTAGACATTGCATAGTTATATTTGTCTGTAATATTAGTTGGTAATGTAAGAGTGCCAGCAAGTTCTGGACTTAGATGGTCAATGTATTCATATATAAATTTAAAACCTTTATTCATGTATTTATTTATATCTTTAATGCTTAGTTTCCAATCAGTTGAGTATACTTCTATATATTTAGGTTTATCATTTTTCTTTAATTCATTCATTAATATTTTGTTTAGTAATATATTGTTAAAATTAAATAAGTAGAAGTTATCTTTTAGTTTTTCGCACACCTTAATATTGTCAGTCATTGTTGTAACTTCATAGAACATCAAGCATTTTTGGTTTGCTAGGTTGTTTGCAATGTGTTGTGGTCTTTGAAATAAGTGTACTTTGTAACCAAAGCTGCTTCTCCAAAGTATTATTCTATCGTAATTGTTATTAGAAAGTATTTCTTTTATTTCTTTTTTATATTTATTGTAATGCACGAGTGTTGTAAAACTAAATTTGTCTAAGTAGTTAGCTATTATGTAGCTTTTTAGTTTTTTACAGAAACCTACGAAACCGTATTTCTTATGCACATTTAGTAATTTTGTTATTTTTTCTTTCATCTCATTCCCTCATAATTATTCTAGCACATTTTTTTAAAGAAATACACACTTAGATTAAAAGTTTTTTTAAAAAAAAGCATGTTACTTAAAAACATACTTTCCTATTACATAGTTTATTAAAGTTGTTGATATTCCAGATATTATTTTTGACGGGAAACTAGACAACTCAGCATAGTCTACAAGCATATACAAGACTAAACTATCCATAAACAAGCCTGCCACACGGGTACCTAGAAATAGGTAAAATCGTTTTATTTTGGCTTTTCTTGTTTTGAATACTGTTTTAAATACAAATTTAATATTAGCAAAGTAAAGTAAAACTACACTTATTAGAAATGACATAGTGTTTGCAATAAGTAAGTCTATTTTTAGCATGGAATGAAATATTGTGAATGTGATTACTTCTAATATAGCTATAGAGCTTGCAAATATTGTGTATCTTATAAATCTTTCATTTTTATTTAAGTATTTCTTTATCATAAAACTCCGAATAGTATGAGATTTTGTTATAGTAGTCAAGATATCCATATCTTTCTACTACTGTTTCTTTGTCACTAAATAGGTTTGTTCCTAAACCTAGAGTGTCACATTCTATTTTTACACCTAAGCTGCCTAATATGGTTGGAAACATGTCAATGTTTGTGAATAGTCTATTGTATTGTTTGGATGGACTAGTTTTTGCATTTATAAATACGTTATAGATGTTTCTTTCGCTATCTTTATAGTCTACTACTTTGCTCATAGAAATATGGTCTCCAGTAAGTACAATTGTAGTGTTTTTGTAAAAATCTTGCTCGCTTAGCCAGTCAATGAAATCCATTATAGTAGTGTCTGCACATGCAATTGTGTTTATGTACTTTTTATCGCTTACGCTTTTGCAGTCTTTGTATATTACACCTTTTGGTGCATGGGTGTCTATTGTCATAAGTGAGAAATAGAAAGGTTTATCTTCTTTACTAAGAGAAGTTAATTCTGTTTTAGCGTGTTCAAATAAGTCTCTATCTTTTAAGCCCCATTCTACTAGATCACTCTTTTTTACTAATTTATTATCTTTAAAGTAGTCTAGGTCAAGTATTTTGTAGTTTCCGTGTGCATATAGATAGTCTTCTATACCACTAAATGTTGCATCACTTCCTAGCATGAATGATAGGTTGTAACCATTTTTACTCATTATATCTCCTAGAGTGATTATGTTTGGATATAGGAATTTGTGTTCATTTGCATTTTCAAATTGTGTTTTTATAGGAACACCTGCAGTTGTTGCTACAAGGCCTGACATTGTCCAAGATAAACCTGGGGCAGTGTATGCTCCTCCGATTAGTCCTTCTTCTTTATTTGAAAATGACAAATTATCTTTTGCTAATTTAGTTAAGTTTGGTATGTAGTTTTTATCGTAAACCCCTCCACTTTCTTTATCAGCAAAAGTGCTTTCCATGCTTTCTAAGTATATTACTATTAAATTGTTTTTATCTTTAGGGAATACTATATTATCATATTCTACTTTTGTGTAGTTATTTTCTATAAAATCATTTGATGTAACTCTTTTATCAATGTAGTCTTTTACTTTAAAAGCATCATTGGTGTAATAAACAGTGTAACACATTAATAAAAGTCCACCAATAATTAAGAATGTGAATATCTTGTTGATAAACTCATGCTTTTTACTTAGTTCATGTAATATTAAGAAAATGATTGTGTATAACATTACAGGAATAAGAGTATACATGGCAGCGTCTAAAACTATTTCTATGCTTGTACCAGCTGCTGGAGTTAGTAAAACGAATATTATTTCATCTAGTTTTGTGTTTCCATAGTATTCTTTTGTCCACATTAGTAAAAATAGTACTATAAGTGGAATTACAACTAATATATATGCAAATACTTTTTTCTTCATACTTCACCTCTTAAGTCAACTATATTCTATCACAAAAAAGAAATTTGTTAATAGTTTATTTATTATTCATAAATTCTATATATTTATCACAAACTTCTTTACCACCGATAGCTTGTACTTCTCCTTTTTCTATCCATACAACTTTATTACACATGTTTCTTATTTGGTCAATTGAATGTGAAACAAATAAGACAGTAGTGCCGCCATTTATCATATTTAACATTTTTTCTTCACTTTTCTTTTGAAAAGCCATGTCGCCGACTGAAAGTATTTCGTCTACAATAAGTATTTCCGGGTCAACTACAGTGGCAATTGAGAAAGCTAGTCTAGCTATCATACCTGAAGAGAAGTTTTGTATAGGAACATCTAGAAAATCATTTAGTTCGCTAAATGAGACAATTTCGTCAAATTTAGAGTTAATAAATTCTTTTGAGTAACCCATAACGGCACCGTTTAAGTAGATATTTTCTCTTGCAGTTAACTGACTATCAAAACCTGCTCCTAGTTCTATCATTGGGCATATGTTACCATAAACACTCACTTTTCCTTTAGTTGGTTTCATGACTCCTGCGATTACTTTTAGTAGCGTAGACTTGCCTGCCCCATTTGAGCCAATAAATCCCACAACTTCTCCTTTTTCTACATCAAAGTTAATATTTTTTAATGCCCAGAAGTCATTGTTTATTTTTTCTTTCTTTTTGAACATATCTACAAAACTTTGTTTTAGAGAAAAACCTTTTTCTATACCAAGATTAAATTTCATAGATACGTTTTTTACTTCAATCATATTTTCTTTCATTTGATCCTCCTAGACATAGTATATAAATTTGTCTTGATTTTTCTTAAATAGGAATATACCAATAAGTAAGGCAAGAGCCCCGCTTAGGAAGCATCCCATAAACTGAGTTAATGTTGGAAGTGTGTTATAAAGTATTATTGTTCTTGCAAAGTTTATTATTTGATACATTGGGTTTAGTTTCATAATACTTTGTACTACATTATTTGAAATATTTGAAATGTCATACATTATTGGTGTAAGGTAAGTCCATATAGTTATTATTATTCCATATACATAGAACATATCTCTAAAGAATACTGCAACTGTTGATAAAATTAAGCCCATACCAAGAGTAAACATGAATAAACATATAAATGAGAAAGGTAATATTAAGTGGTACCAATTAATTCCAGTTCCTGTGAATATTAGTACTAAATATAATGGAATTAATGTTAGTAAGAAGTTTATTCCTACAAATAGGCATTTACTAAGTGGAAATATATACTTTGGCATATAAACTTTGTTAATAAGTGAGAAGTTAGCAACAACACTGCTCATTGCAAGGTTTGAAGCTTCACTAAAGTAGTTAAAGTAAGTAAGGCCAATTAGTAAGTAAGATAAATAGCTTACTCCTGGAGTTGAAAATTTAAATACGTTTGAGAATACTACTGCCATTACTGCCATCATAAGTAGTGGGTAAAGTAAACTCCAAAACACGCCTAGTACACTTCTTTTATATTTTACTTTAAAGTCTCTACTTATTAATTGTTCAAGTAAAAACTTATATTTTTTTAAACCTTTTAACATATTTGTACTCCTTTATATCATTTTATCAGTTTTGTTATAATTTTTCTACTAACTCTTTACTTTGCAACATAGCATCTTCCATTGAAGAGTATGTCCAGCTACCATATCTTCCAACTGAGTATACATTTTTTGTTTCTAAATCATTTATTATTTCTTTTACTAATTTGTCGTGTAGCGTATCTATGTGAACATAGGCTGGATCCATTATAATGCTTTCATATTTAACTAATTTAAAAGTGTCGTCTATAATCTTACATTTTTTTAAGTTATCTAAAGTTAGAGATAATTCTTTATTAATAGTACTTTCATCTATTACACTTTCTTTTGAGTAACCTATTTCTATATACATGCTAAGTTTATCAGTGGATAAAATATTGTCATAAAAGCCCGCACGATAGAAGTTAATGTTTTTGTCTGGGAAGTATATCCAGTCAGTGTTGTTGTAAGTTGATTTTTTGTCAAAGCCTAGGTTAAATACTAATACTTTGTTATAACTTAGTTCGTTACTAAAGTTTGTATATTCTTGTATATTTAGTAAACTTAAGAATTTATTAAATGGAATTGTGTTTATTAAGTTGTTGTAAGAGATAACTTCTTTAGTAGATAACGTTACTTCTTTTTTGTTTAAGTCTATACTTGTGACACTTGTGTTTAACATGACTTTATTCATATCAACTTTTTCACATAGTTTGTTTACTATTACTTGCGCACCTTTTTTAGGATACATGAATGTGTTATTGTAACTTGTATTTGAGTGGTTTTTCATGTTGTTTATTATTTCAGAGATATTAGCATAAGGGAAAAATCTTCCCATTGCATCTTTATCTAATTTAGTTAAGTCTGTTGCATATAGTTTTTCATTGTATGGCTTTAAAAACATTTCAGTTATGGATATACCAAATTTACCGTAGAGCATGTCTAAAAAGTTAGTATATACTTCTTTTTCTTGTTTGTTAAATAAGTCATATAAGCAATCAATAAATTTATCTTTTGATAGTTCATGGATATTCATTTGAAATGGGTAATCTATTAATTTATCTTCAAAGTATATGTATGTGTTTTTGTTTTTTATGATGTAATCATTTTTGTCCATGCTGTTAATAAACATACTCTTAAATTCGTCTGTTTTGAAATGGAAGAAGTGTCCAGCGTAGTCCCAAATGTAGTCGTCTACGTAGTGAGTTCTTGCGTATCCACCAAGAGATGAATCTTTTTCTACAATAAGATAGTCAGTTATGTAGTTTGCAAGTGTTAAGCCACTTATTCCTCCTCCAATTATTAAATTATTTACTTTCATTTTTTACCTCACTAATAAAACTATCAAATTTTTTAGCAACCTGTAATGCGTCATAGTTTTTTCTTGTTTTGTCATTCATTTTAAATTTGTAGTTTTCGTATATTATTAAATATAGATAGTTTAAAATGTCGTTTTTTGAAAATGTTAATACTAGAGAGTTGTTTTCTCTTAAGATGTCTGCACTTATTCCATCTAGCATAGTAATTCCAATTATAGGTTTTTTACTTCCTAAATAGTCTGCTAGTTTTGCTGCGAAGAAAATGTTTTCGTTTGTTATTTCACTTATATTTGCGTCTATGTGTAGTAGATAGTCACTACTTGTCATTATCTCTAAGCTTTTTAAATAGTCTACACCTTTTTTAATGTTAATAACATCTAATAGTTCATTATCAATTATGTATAGTTTGTCTGAGTCACTCATATTTCCATAGAAATTGAATACTACTTTTTTTGATAAGTTTTCGTCTTTTGCCTTTAGTATTTTTACTCCTTCTAGAAGTAGTCTAGGACTTCTAATGTCGTCCAAGTGGCCGATATATGAGAACACTAACTTGTCATTTTTAATCGTTTTTTTAGGATAGAGAGTAGAGTCAAAACTGTGTGGTAAGATTATGCTTTTTTTAGATAGTTCTTCTTTGTTTTTGTAATCTTTTAGCATATATTTTTCTTGATAAGAACTATTGTATATTGAGTAGTTACTTTTATTTATTACTTCTTTTTGTATATCAATATTCTTGTAGATTAAGTTCTTTTTAGTTACATTTATTCTCCTTTTATAGATATACTCTTTTAGCATTCTTTTTGGGGAAATCATTTCTTTTATTGACATATGACGGTTATACCTTTCACTTAATGCGTATGGGTTTTTAGTGTCTATGCTAATTAGTGTGTATGGGTTATTTGCAATTGGGTCTCCAAAAGAGCTTATCCATATAATATTAGGGTATTTTTCTTTTATTTTTAGTCCAATTATGTGGGACTCTACAGGCATAGAACGAGTCATGATTATATCGTATAAGTCATGATTTTCATCAAAGTATTTTAGTGCGTTTTCTACGTATTCTTCTAATGTTATTGAGTTTGAATATATAGGTTTTATGTTTTTGTTTATTTTGAGTTCTTCTGTATTTATATATGACCATAAGTTATTGTTTTTTTGAGTGTAAACGTCATATTTTAGTTTTGAATTATTTAATAATTTATAAGTTACTAAGCCTTCTGAACTGTTAATTGGTGGGAAGAACCAACTTATTACTAGTATTCTTTTCATTTGTTAAGTCTCCTTTTAATTTTTGATGAAAACGATAATAATTTTGTGTATAATCTAGGGCTATGTTTAACGAAATAGAAGTTAGTTTTTCTATGCATTTTTGTGTAAGCCATTTTATCGCTTTCTAAATATAGCTTTATAGATTTTTCTTTTAAGTATTTATCAAATTCTTTTATTTGTTTTGTAGCTTCTTTTTTAGATGTGTCGTATGAACAGAATATGTTGTAATGAGTGTATAGTGTGTAGTTTATAATCATTTTGATGTAACGTTTTTTGTTAACACTTAGTTTTCTTTTGTTGTCTTCATAAAATTCTATTAGAAATTTTAGAACTTTTTCGTGGTGTAGTTTGTTTCTTACGAAGGATGATGTGTTAACACTTTGGTCAAGTCTACCGATGAAGTACCTGTATATGTCTAAGTTATAGTAAGTAAAAGTGTTTACTTCAGTAATTGGTACAACATTATACTGCATATCTACATAGAAAGTTTTTTCCATTAAATGTAAGTTTGAAGACTTTAAGATGCTTGTTTTGTATGTAGAAGTTGCCATTACAAAGTATTCACCTTTTAAAATGTTAAGGTCTATTTTGTCAAAGTCGTATAATTTGTTTTCTGTAAGGCCAGAGTATTCATTATATATAGTTTTTCCTTTATAAATGTGTTCTTGAGTGTAGTTAGTTACTACTAAGTCAGCTGTTTCTTTTTTTAGTCTTGATACAAAAGTTATAAAGTCTATACTGTTTACCCAGTCGTCACTATCTATTACTTTAAAGTACTTTCCTTTTGCTTCTTTTATGCCTACGTTTATTGTTGAGCCGTGGCCAGCGTTTTCTTTTTCAATTAGTCTTATAGTTTCTGGGTAAACTTTTACATACTCTTTAATAATATTTACTGAGTTATCTTTGCTTCCATCACTAACAATAAGAAGTTCTACATCGTTATTTGTTTCTTTTAAAAGTAAGCTGTCTAGGCATCTTTTTATATATTTTTCTGTATTGTATACTGGTATTAAGACTGTTAATATTTTTTTCATAAGTTCCTCCTTTGTTGTTTATAAATAAGTAAAAATATAGTAACTTACCATATTTTTATTATTGTTATTATAATTGTAATTATTCCTATTAATGAAAGGGCAACTTTTTCTCTTGTTGATAGTTTTTTTAATTTAATAGGTGTTATAAATAGTATTCCTGTTATAAGTAGTGTTACTGGGAATATGACATTCCTATATTCTTTTGCCACTATAAATGTTAGGAAGTAAACTAGAGGAATTATGATAGCACTACAAGTTATAGGCATACCAATAAATTCTTTACTATCTCCTTTTTTTAGTGTTGACAACATATTGAAGTAAGCAAGACGTATTACTCCAGCAATACAGAAAAATACACTAATTATGAATAAGTATATATTGTGAGTGGATAAGTTTTGCACGATCATCATTGGAAGGACGCCAAAAGCTATAGCATCATTTAGTGAGTCTAGTTCTATACCGTATACTTCATAGTCTTTTAGACTACCAAACTTTCTTGCTACAACGCCATCAAATGCGTCACATATTGCTGAGAATATTAGACAGAACACTGCGTATGTTGTTTTTCCATTACTTGCAAGTAGTATACCAATTATAGCTGAAGCGGTACCTGTCATTGTTACCCAGTCACATTTCCTATATACTCCTATTGGTTTTAAATTTTTTAACATATTAATCAACTTCTTTCTAAATCAATTATATCATAAAAGGTTCAAATGTTAAAGAAAAAACCATCAAACTAATGGTTAACTTATAAATAAGTATACATAATATATTAGAAACACTAATACCATGAGTACTCCTTCTCTTCTTGATAAGACTTTACCACTTTTTCCAAATATATAAAATATGATAGATGCAAGTAATACAATACTTGAGTCTACTACTGTGAAAGCGTTTGAAGAGACTGTTCCATATATGCTAATAGGAAATCCTAAAACTATACATATATTAAATATGTTAGTTCCTATTATGTTACCTACAGCCATGTCAAATTCGTCTTTTCTAGCCGCGTTTACTGTCATTGTTAGTTCAGGAAGAGAGGTTCCTATTACTATGGCTGTCATTGATATTATTTTTTGGCTTATTCCTAAAACTTCTGCAAGCATTACAGCGTTATCTACAACTATATCTGAAGACACTATTATTCCTATAAGTGTAAGTATTATTAAAATTACGGATTTTTTCAGACTATATTCAGGAATAAGGGTTTCTTCGTTTTTGTTTTTTCTTACTAATCCGATTATGTAGAACATGAACAGTATAAACCAACAAAGAAGCATTATACCATCAGCACGAGATAGAGTATTAGATGAACCTTTTTTAAATAGTGAATCTGTTAATAGAACAAAGAAAGCAGAAGTTATGATTACTAATAAAGGGAGTTCTTTTTTTATTGTTCTTTCTTTTACTTTGATGGGTCTTACAATTGCAGCTATACCTACAATTAATAGTATGTTTACTATACATGAGCCGATTACATTTGCAAGAGTCATGTCAGGATTACCACCACTTATTGAGTTAAATGATATCGCTAGTTCTGGAGCACAGGTACCAAAGGCAGCGACTGTTAAAGCAATTAACATTTTAGGAACTTTTAAGTGAATACTAAGACTAGAAGCTGCACTTACAAATATGTCTGAAAATCTTATAAGTGAAACTAGTCCAATTACAAATAGAGTTAGTGCTGTTAGAATTAAAGTCAAGACTTTCCCCTCCTTATTTTGTCTCTTTCAAAGTATTTCATTATTTCTGAAACGATTATAATTGGAAGAGATGTTAAGAATAAGTATAGTACATGTAATAGTGGAATTGTTTCTGTTTCTAAAAGATGCGATAATACACTATTTTCTACTACTACAAATTGTATAAATAATACTATTAATATAGATAATACTAATTTTTTGTTATTTTTTAGTGGTATACTAAATAAGCTTTTTGTTTCGCTTCTACAGTTAAAACATTGTATGTTTTGCATGAATACCATTAGAAGTAAGATGTAACTTCTTGCAACCGGTGTTGGTAGTTTTAGTACGTCTATTAAATAGATCCAGACGCCGAAGACAACTATTCCCATAGTTAGTCCCAATAAAAGAATTTCGTTTTTTAGTAATCTATCAAATAGATTTTCTTTTGTGCTTCTTGGTTTTCTTTTTAGTACATCTTTGTCTGTTTGTTCAAATGCAAGAGCGACATCTTGTATTCCGTCAGTTACTAGGTTTAGCCAAAGAAGTTGAATTGCAGTTAGTGGTACAGAGTAATCTAAGAGAATTGAGAACAAATAAAACACGACTTCACTAACTCCACAGGATAAAAGCATATATGTTACTTTTCTAATGTTGTCGTATGCACCACGGCCTTCTTCTACTCCTTTTACTATTGAGGAAAATTTATCGTCTGTAATGATAAGTGAAGAGGTCTCTTTTGCTATGTCTGTTCCACTTCCCATGGCAACACCTGTATTTGCTTCTTTTAGGGCGGGGCTATCGTTTACACCGTCTCCGGTTACTGTTACAAACTCACCTAATCTTTTGTATGAAGAGACTATTTCTAGTTTTTGTATTGGCGTAACGCGGCTATATACTTTTTTAGTTTTTATGTATTCGTCAAAAGTACTTTGGTCTTTTTTTAGGAATTTAGATAATTCTTCTCCAGTAGATAGTTCTGTTTCGTTTGAGCAAATTCCTAGAGCGCGGGCAATTTTGTAAGCTGTTAGTGGGTGGTCTCCAGTTATCATAACTACTTTTATTCCAGCACTTTTACATTTTTCTACTGCCTCTTTAGCATCAGGTCTAATTGGGTCTAGGAATGCAACTAAGCCACTAAATTTAAGTATAGGAATATCACTTTCTTTATAAATATCTTTTTGTTTAAAAGAAGTTATTTTTGCACTTGCGAAAGCTAGCACCCTGTAACCGTCACTTGCTAAAAGTTCATTTTGTTTTCTAATCTTTTCTTTGTTTGTTGTTTTTTTTGTAAACTTAAGCACTTTTTCTAAGTCACCTTTTATTGTTATATACATATCATCTTGTTCTTTATAGAACGCAACTGAATATCCGTTATCTGACTCGTATGGAATTCTATCAATTACGTTTGTTCTTAAATCTGTGTTTTCTAAACCATATTTGTAGCCTAAAGATAAAAGAGCTATGTCCATTGAGTCACCGAATGAGACCCATTCATCGTTTTGAAGTGAAAGTGTTGCTTCGTTGTTATATAGTCCTTCTTTTATAATATTTTTTACTTTATTTAAATTTTTACCTTCAATTTTTCCGATACCGTTATAGCCTTCTCCTGTTACTATGTAAGTGTCGTTGTTTGGTAAAACTATTTTTTTAACCGTTTGCTCGTTTAGTGTAAGAGTGCCTGTTTTGTCACTTGCAATTAGTGTAGTGCTGCCTAGTGCTTCAACTGCATTTAGTTTTTTTACTATTACATTCTTTTTAGCCATTTTGTCACTACTTATTGATAAAGCTAAAGTTATAACAACAGGCAAACCTTCAGGAATAGCTGATACACTTAGTGCGATAACTAGGAAGAATATTTCTTTTGCTGTGTATCCTTTTATGTATAAAATGAATGTTACGATTATAGCAAGAACGGCTGCGATTAGGCCAAGGTCTTTTGTGAATTTGTTCATTCTTATTTGAAGTGGCGTTAGAGTTCTAGAGCTATTTAAGACTTCTTTTGCAATGCTACCTATTTCCGTGTCTTTTGAAATAGATGTAACTATACCTATAGCACGACCTCTTGTTATGTTTGTGCCTAGATAACACATATTGGTTCTGTCGTTTATAGTTACTTCTTTAGTTATTTTTTTAGTGTGTTTTTCACGTGGAATAGACTCACCTGTTAATATGGACTCATCTACTTCTAGGCTATTTACAACAAGAAGCCTTAAGTCTGCTGGGACTATGTTTCCACTTTCTAAATAGACTATGTCGCCAATTGTTAAATCAGAACTTTCTATAATTACTTCTTTGTTGTCTCTTAGTACTTTTGCTTCTACTTTTACTATTTTTTTTAATGCTTCAGCACTTTTAGAACTTTTGTATTCTTGAACTGAACCTAGTAACGCATCTATTAGTACTACAAAAAGTATAAAAATTGCATCTACGTATTCGCCTATTATGAATGATAAAGTCAAAGTTATTAGTAAGATATAACATATTGGGTTTTTAAATTCTGAGAAGAACACTTGAATATATGACTTTTGTTTTGATTTTGGAAGTGAGTTTTTACCGTAGAGTTTTATTCTTTTTACTGCTTCTTTTGTTGTTAATCCTTCTTTTGTTGTTTTTAGGTTTTTTAAAGTTTCTTTTTCAGACATTTGATAATAATTATTCATGACTTCACTTCCTATTCTTGTTAATATTATATCATAAGTAGTATTTTCTATAAAGAAAAAAGTTAATAATTTCGGAGTTATTAACTTTTTAGTTTGTTAGTTTATGTTTTTGTTGTTAACGTATAATTTGTAACCATTAAAATCTATGTTTGAGTTTGTCTTTTTAGCATTGTTTGTCATTTTGGTTTGAAGGTTGATCGCTCATATTGTCACTTTCTTTACTAGGTTTCTCTAGTGGTGTCATAACCTTTATTGTTTTTTCAAGTGTCTTTTTATATTTTTTTCTTTCAATTATAATTATCCAATAATTATGTGAAAGTCCTGTGATAAATATGTATAATTTTTATGAAAATCTATTTATTTGTGTAATTGTAGTAACTCATTTCTTCTAATTCTTCGCTAAGTTGTTCTAGGTCTTCTAGGTCTGTTTCATAATTTAGTATTTCTTCTATTTCAAATATAAGACTTTTTAGTGAAGTGTGAGTTTCATAATTTATGTTATATTTTTTTAGTATTTCTATTTGTGAGTCTCTTAATACTAAATTGTTGTTTCTTTTTTTAGGTATATTTGCGTCTATGTCTACTTCAGTTATTATGTCTTCTATGTTAATATCTTTTCCATTTAATCTCATGATAATCATCTCTTTTCATGATAATTATAACACTTATATAAAAGAAAAGAAACACTGACTTGTGTGTTTCTTTGTAAGGTTACTGCATTACGTATGGATCACTTTGTGTGCCTGAGCCTGTTACATATACATCAGACTTTAGAGCCATGACTGGGCTGTAAGAGCCGGAGAAAGAAATCATGTGGTTGAAGTTTCCGCCGCCATAGTTGTAGAAGACAAGCCCACTAGAAAGCACATGGAACGCACTGTTAGCATAAAAGGAATTCGGGCTTATTGCCCATTGCCAAGTTGAACTTCCTTGGAATAACCAGTTATTTATATAACATGATGATGTTCTATCATAATTATATGGCTGGATGTTTCTTGCACAGTCGCTTGCTAGTACTGCATATCCATAGTCACTTGGATACATTAGTCCTACACTTCCTGTAAATGTTGTTGTGCTTGAATAACTATCTTGTGACGTTTTTCCTGCTGTTCCTTTACTATTTAACATTCTCTCCATATCATATAAGTCTTGAGATGTATAACCTGGAACACTACTTGCTCCACCTAAGTACATTTTGTAGTTAACTGTGTTTTTATAATTTGTTAGTGAGTATGTACTAGATAATGTTGTATATAGCGTTGTTTTTGGCCAGTGGTTTGTTTTATTGGTGGAGTCATATGCTGCTTTCTCATATCCTACTTTTCTTACTCTTATTATATCTTCTCCATTAGCTCCATCTGGGAATAACCCTATTATTCTCCACATTTCTGTTGTACCGTCGATCTTTTCCATTTGGATGTAATTATTTGGGTCAGTTCCTTCATACCTATAACCATTTTCGTTTACCGCATTTGTTTGTATTAATGTTGCTAATAAAGATATGTTTTTCTTAAATGTTATACTACAACTTTTTGCACTTGTTATATTACTTATTGTATAAGTATTACCGCTTAGTGTTCCACCACAATTATTTGTTTCTAATTCTAGTTTATATCCACTGTTTGGTTTTACTGTGAATGTTGCTGTTCCATTATATCCTACAGTTATATTTGATGGACTTACTGTTCCGTTTGTTGCTGTTAAGCTAACACTATAGCCATCTCCAAAATCTATTGTACAATAGTCAGGTGTGTGTATATTCTTTAGTTTTATTGAAAAGTCTGTATTATCCCACGTTGCTGTTGTTCCATTTTTACATGTTACATTCTTTACTACATTTGTTTTTAACAACTCTGCATATGTTTTATTTGTTGCTTCTCCATTTAATGTATAAGCAACTAAGTTTATATCACTTGCTGGACTTATGATGTATGGATCACTCACTGTTCCACTTCCTGTTACTTGTACCCCAGTTTGTAAGTATATTGTTGGTTTTAGTCCACTTGTATTACTTGGGTTTGTTATTCCACTACTTGTTACTTCTTTTATTCCACTTGAACTATTTATATAATAGTTTTCATTACTTGTTAAGTATGAATTAACTTCACCTATTTGGTTATATTCATAGTCTGTTAAAAGTCCAATATTGTTGTAAGTACTTTCTGCACAAGTATTAGTGAAACAATTAAATTTATTTGTTTCTTGTACTAGTACTTCTTTATCTTCTAATGTGTTATAGAAACTTGTTAAGTCTGTTGTTAGTGTTGATGTGCTTGTACTAGTTGTACTTTGACTAATTAACTTTGGTAGTGTTTGATCGTCTATTTGGTAACTTCCTATTATTCTCCATAAGTTCTTTGTTTTGTCTTCGTTTTCTGGATATTGAACATAGTTTTTTATGTTCTCTCCACCATACAAGCAAGTGTTAGAATTACTTGTTAAACAACTTGTATCACTTTCTATTATATCTACTAGTCTATTTCCAATATTAGTTGCTACTTCAGTGTATGGTCCACTTACTGAAACATATCCATCAGTTAGTTCTATATTTGCATATGAGTTAAATGAGTATCCACCATATACTTGAAAGTTTACTGTAGATGGTGTTGATACTTCTGTGTTATCTATAACTACTCTTATCTTCTTTGAATAAGTGTTACTGTCTATTCCTTTTATTACTCCTTGTGTGTTCCATTGTGTTCTATCTGTATACTGTACTTTAGCATTAGAACTAGTTTTATATGCTAAAGTATATTTACTATCTATTTCATTTACACTAGTAAGTGTAATATTTAAATATACTTTAGTACTAGCTGGCACTGTTACACTTGTACCATTAATTGTAGACTTACTACTACCGTCTTCTTGTATATCTATACTATAATTTAATTTACTTATTAATAATTCACTACTTCTATATTTATCTGTACTAAATATAAATGCTCCATAAGATAAACCTATTACTAAACAAGTCATTAATAGTACTCCATATATCATTCCTTTTTTATTCTTCATATACTTTATTCCTCCTCAAAAAACTTTTCTATTGGTACATTTAGTACTTTGCTTATCATATATAAGTTATAAATACTTACTCCCATGTTGTTGTTGTCACTCTCCAAAGCACCTATAAGAGGTGTCTTTGCACCTATCTTACTAGCAAGATCTTTCTGAGTAAGTTTCTCTTTGTTATAAGCATTATATATAAGCCTATACTTTCTTACATTTCTACCTACAATTTTTTTTAATTCTTCATTTGTCATACCTAACCTCTTTCTTTACACACGAAAAAATGGGTAGACTTATTCTATCCATTTAATTGCACATGAAAAACCATTAAGATTAATTATTAGTCTTAATGTACCCCCCCCCATACTAGGTTTTACAGCATATTTTGTTTTCATGTGTATCTCTCCTTTGTTTTTTTAAGCTTGAAATTTTTTGTTACTCTCGCTATTACAAGATAATCTTATCAAAAAAAGATACTTTTTTCAAGTACCTTTTAGCATATTATTTCGTTATTTTCATCAAAGTTTATATTTATAAACTTTTGAGCAGCTAAGTAGTCACACATATGGACAAATCTTTGGTATTTAGTTTTTGGTTTTTGTAATACTTCGTTACCGTTAAAGTCAGTATTCCACTGTCCCATATGAGTTTCTATCATACTACATACTAAGTTAACTTCTTCTTCTGTTAAAGTAGTTTCTTTTTTATTGTCTTTTATAAGCTTGCTTGCTAAAAGTGGGTGTTCTATTTTTGTGTATCTTTCTTCAGGTATTCCACGTTTTACCGTGTCATGCATTATTAATGCAAGTATTATTAAGTCTTTCTCATCTTTTGTAAATTTATATCCAATAGTGTCATTATTTAATAATGTATTAGCTATTTTTACTGCAGCTTTAGTGTGTCTTAAAAGTCCACCTTCGCCTTGACTGAATGCAGGATGGTATTTACCTGTAGAACTAGCAGCCTCTTTATAAAAGTAATCAGGTATTTTACTAATTAATACTTCTATACTACTTCTAATTCTATCATTTTTGATATAGTTAAGTTCTGTATTAAAAACCACGGCCGCCACCTCCGCCTCCGCCGAAGCCTCCACCAGAAGAAAATCCTCCGCCGAAACCACTTCCACTTGAACTAGAGCTTTCAGCTATTTTAGACGCTACTTCAGAATGTGCTGTAGAAATTGACGAGTGTACTGTTCTATTAATATTGCTGTTTAAACTACTCCATAAGTAATAATCAAATACAAAATCTCTATTAGTGTAATCATTTGGATACATTTCATTAAACTTAATTTTCATAGTCTTACCTACTTTATCTGCAAGACCAAATATATTAGCATATACTAAGTATCTTTCCCATAACTTAATTTCAGGAAGTTCTTTTTCATCAAATCTACCAAAATCTTTTAAAAATCTTTCAAAAGCTTTCCATTTATTATAGTCTAAGTTACCTCTTATAGTTCTTTTGTTAAAGCTAACTAAATATATTATATAAACTATTGTACTAATTATAACTATAAATGCAAGTAAGTTAAACATACCTAGTTTTATATCTAAATAAAGTATTAATATACTTACTAAGGCATATAGTGAAAACTTAAGTTTAACACTGCTATTATTTTCATAGAAGTTTAATTTTTCACTTTCATTAGTAACAATACTTTTCCAAGTATCAAAACCTTTTAAGAATGGACTAGTTGTACCATTAACTTCTTTAGCATATTTTTTTATATCTTTTAAAGTAACCATATTATTACTTCCAGCTTTATTAAAAAGTATATCCATTACTTTCTTTTCACCCTCGTTTAACTCACTTTCGTCTACTGTAGTTCTAGTAAATTTATAGTCTTTCTTATCTAACTTTTCAAAACTAATTTTTTTCTTATATATTAGATTTAATATACTAGTAGAAAAAGCTTTTTCAGTTATCTTTTTATCATATAGGTATTCAATTGCTGTTACATCATAGTCATCTATAAACTCTCTATTGTATTCCATATCAAAAGAGTGCTTTCTTTCTTTGTCATACTTAATATATAGATAAACTATTATTAATAGTAAAATTAATAAATAAGTCCCACTTAAAGCGTATGTTCCATACACTAATATTTTAGCAGTTTTTCTTTGTTTATTAGCATCATCAGCTCTTACTTGTTCCACTTCAAGTATTTTGTCTAACGCATCAACCTTACTTTTCTTTAAGAATGGATGGTCTACCATAATTAAACTTTTATCAAAAACCATTCTCATATCTACTGGAGTATTCTTACTTAAGTCTTCAATTTTTAAGTATCCTCCATAATATTTAGTAGCTCCGTCTACTTCGTCTGTTATTCTACTAACTTCTCCACTTAGTGGACCATGTGCCCATACTCTTGTTTCAGTAGTAGTTGCCTGTGGTAAAGTAACTCTTAATTGGTACCTTCCTATATCATCATCAAACCCATTACCTATAAAACTTAAATACAACTCTGCTACATCATTATGTAGTACTACCGTATTACCTAAAGTATATTCTATATAAAAGTATGTACTAGAATTAACTGTTTCATTATACATCTTTATACTTTTGCCATTTGTAATATCACTGATAGTATAGCATCCACGATTATTAGTGCATTCACTAAATTCAGTCACTTCACTATTAAACGCGTCAAAACTTAACTCTCCATTATAGTTTATACTACCAACTTTTATATTGTCTATTCCAGTTGGGTTATATATACTACTTCCTTCAAAACTAGAAGTATCTCCTGTAAAGTCTCCTAATCTATCATTTTTATAAATTAAGTCTCTTATATAACCATTATAACTACCAGTACTCTTGATAATCTCTCTTACTTTTAAGTTCCCACTTATATCAATAATAGCATCTACTATATAATCTTCTATTTTATAATTAACTTGATCACTACTTACTGCATAGTTAACACTAATAAATGAAAACAAACTTATTATTAAAACCAATATTTTTTTCATAAATCCTCCTATTAAAAGAAAAAAGCTTACATTTAGTAAGCTTAAAACTGTACTTTTGGAGCAACTTTAGCTTCAGTTTCTGCTTCAAAGAATGCTTCTTTTTTAAATCCAAATATTTTAGCAACTAAATTTGAAGGAAATAATTCAACTTTATTATTTAAAGATAAAACTGTATCATTATAAAATTGTCTAGCACTAGATATTTTATCTTCTGTTTCTTCAAGATTACTTTGAAGTTTTAAGAAACTTGTATCAGCTTTTAATTCAGGATAACTTTCACTTAATGCAAATAATTGTCTAATAGCGCCAGTTAACTCATTATTAGCTTTCATTTCGTCTTCTTTTGTACCTGCTACAGTAAATTTATTTCTTGCTTCAATTACTCCTTTCAAAGTATCACTTTCATGTTTTGCATACCCTTTAACAGTTTCAACTATATTAGGTATTAAGTCAAATCTCCTTTTTAATTGTACTTCAATTTGTGCCCATTGGTCTTTTACTCTATTTCTTAATTTAATTAAAGTATTGTATGTACTAATTACATAAAGAATGATTAAAAGCACAACTATTCCCACAATTATCCATGGATTCATATCATTACCACCTTTCCTATTTAATTATACAATAAATATTTTTATTTATCTACATATTTTTTAGTTTTGCATTATATTTTACAGTAATTCCATTAATAATATTATTAAATGAAGCCATAACTTCTTCTTCAGTCAAAGTTCTCTCTTCACTCATATAGTTAAGAGTAAATGTTAAACTCTTTTCTTTACCCATAATATACTCGTCATACGCTACTACTTCTGTAAGTGTTTTACCACCAAGTTTTCTAATATCCTTAATAATATTATCACTTACTACAACATCACTAAATATAAACGATATATCTTTTTTAATACTAGGATATTTACTTAATTCTTTAAACTTAATCTTATCAGCTTTAACACTTCTTAATGTACTTAAGTTAATTTCACATACATACAAGTCTTCTTTGTTTACTAGTGGATGTACTTTACCAATAAATCCAACATTTAGCCCATTTAGTATTATATTTGCACTCATATATGGATGCATTTCTTTAATAGTCACGTCACTTACAAATGAGTATCTTCCTTTATAGCCAAGGTAATCTAGTAAAGACTCAACTACACCTTTTAAATAGTAGAAATCTATTTTAACACTAGTATTAATTCCAGTAATAAATTCTCCACTCATAAGTATTGCTAGTTTACTTGTTTCAACATAGTCATTTTCTACTTTAGAATAACATGAACCTATTTCAAATATGCTTACATTTTTGATGTTTCTTGCTTTATTATATTCATAAACATTAATTAAAGACGAGATTAAACTATTTCTTAAAGTACTTCTTTCGCTATTTAAAGGTTCCATTACTTCAACTGGAGTAAATTCTTCACTTACAAATTTATTAATGTCTTTTTTATTAATAAGGCTATATGTAATAGTTTCATTTAGTCCCATATCACTTAATTTAGTCTTAATAATTCTGTCATAGTTATCATACCTGCTTCTTCCATTGTTAGTGCTAGGTAGTGTAATAGGTACTTCATCTACCCCATATATTCTACCAATTTCTTCTATTATATCCTCTTTTATTGACACATCTAATCTTCTACTAGGTACAATAATATCAAACTCATCGTTATTAATATTTACACTAAATTTAAGCTTATTTAATACATTTACAACGTCTTCTTTAGTAAGACAAAGACCTAGAACACTATTAATTTTTTCTAACGAGATTAGCACGTGTTTTTCACTTTTATCTACTTTATCATAAATTATTAATCCTTCACTAACTGTACCACCAGCAAGAGTTGAAAGAAGTTCTTTACTTCTATTGATAGCTAAGTATGTTCTTTTATAGTCAAGCCCTTTTTCAAATCTACTAGAAGCTTCACTTCTTAATATTCTTTTAGCAGTTTTTCTAATAACACCAGGAGTAAATATTGCACTTTCTATAAGAATATTTTTAGTGTCCTTTGTTACCTCAGTAGAAAGTCCACCCATCACACCTGCTAGTCCAATTGCACCACTTTCGTTATATATAACTATATCGTTTGTTGTTAGTTCTCTATCAGTTTTATCTAATGTAGTTAGCACTTCTTCATTATTAGCCATTCTAACACCTATTAACTTACCTACTTTATCAGCGTCATAAAAGTGAAGTGGTTGACCAGTTTCAAGCATTACATAGTTACTTATATCTACTACGTTGTTAATTGGTCTTATACCAGAAGCTATTAAAGCATTTTTAATATAGTCAGGACTTTCCTTAATAGTAACATTATTAACTCTTCCTAATAAATATAATGAACAATTATCAGTATCAACACTTAAGTTAACATCGCAAAGAAAGTTATCTTTAACACTTTCATATATTGGTGTTGGTTCATTTACAGGTTTATCATAAACTGCCCCTAGCTCATAAGCTAAGCCTATCATGCTAAGTAAGTCACTTCTATTTGCAGTTAGTTCAAAATCTACTATCTCGTCATCTAAACCAAGATACTCTAAAGCATCCATTCCAACAGGCGCGTCGCTTGGTAGTTCGTGTATACCGTTTATGTCCATTTCGTTTAAGAACTTCTTGTCAAGCCCTAGTTCTTCTAAACTACAGCACATTCCGTTACTTATTGCCCCTCTTATAACACCTTTTTTAATTGTGCCACCAGGCAACACTGCTCCATCTTTTGCAACAATTACTTTTAAACCTTTTCTCATATTAGGTGCACCACACACTATATCAAGTACTTCATCTCCAACATCAATTTTACAAACGTGTAAATGATCACTATCTGGGTGCATTTCACACTCTAAAACGTGTCCAACAACTAAGTTAGTTGCATTAACTAGTTTTCCAGCATAGTCATACTCATTTCCTACACGTGTCATATCTTCAGCAATAGTTTTTATATCAATACTTTTAACATCAATATAATTACTTACAAACTTTTTACTTAGTATCATTATTTAGTCTCCTTTCTATTAAAAGTATTTAATAGTCTTATATCGTTTGTATAAATATTTCTTAAGTCAGTTATACCATACTTAAACATTGCAAGTCTATCAAGCCCTACACCAAAAGCAAAGCCTGTATAAACTTCAGGGTCATATCCACACATTCTAAGTACATTTGGATGAACCATTCCTGAACCAAGTATTTCTATCCAACCAATATTTTTACATAATGAGCATCCTTTACCACCACATTTAAAGCAAGTTACATCTACTTCATAAGATGGTTCAGTAAATCCAAAATAACTAGGTCTAAATCTAATATTAGTGTTTTCACCAAGCATTCCTTTAGCCATTTCTAATAGTGTACCTTTTAAGTCACTTAAGCTAATATTTTTGTCTACAACTAGACCTTCTAACTGCATAAATTGATGTGAGTGAGTTGCATCGTCATCATCTCTTCTATAAACTTTACCAGGACAAACCATTTTAATTGGAGTTTTCTCGGTATTTGCAAGCATTGTCCTTACCTGTACACTACTAGTTTGACTACGAAGTAACATATCTTCAGTTATATAGAAAGTATCTTGCATATCTCTTGCTGGATGGTCTTTCGGGATATTTAATTTTTCAAAACAGTTTACATCTGTTTCAATTTCAGGCCCAGTTACAACATCATAACCCATACTAACAAACAAGTCTTCTAAGTCATTTCTTACTAAAGTTAATGGATGCATACTACCAGATTTAACTTTTTTACCAGGTAAAGTAACATCAATTCTCTCACTTTCTAACTTCTTGTTTAATTCTTCTGTACTTAAATTCTCATATTTCTCTTCAAACAAGCTATTAAAGTTATTTCTAAACTCGTTAGTTAAAACTCCTACACTTTTCTTTAAATCATTACTCATAGTACCAATACTTTTCATAATTTCTGTAAATTCACTTTGTTTACCAAAATATTTACTTTTAATTAAGTTTAACTCGTCTATTTTTTTACTACTTTCAATTTCTTTTCTAGCATTTTCAAGTAAATTACTTAATTTTTCTTTCATATTATCACCCTTTCAAAATAAAAAACTTCATGACTTAAGGACTACAAACTGCAGCGGTACCACCTTAATTCATAAAGTTAATTTATGCTTCTCTTAAGTTAACGCCTTTATTACGCTCTTTTATATAATAGAAAACGAACTTTCATATATAACATTGTTAGTTTACACCTACCACTAACTCTCTATAATTATAAATTATATACTACCTTTTTTTCCTAAAAGATACTTATATTTTAATACATTTAATTTAATTTTTCAAGTAGTAAACTAAATATTTCTCTTTAAAACATTTATATTTCTTCCAAGATTATTATATTCACTAACTAACTCATGTAGTCTTTCTATACTTACTCCAGTTACTTTCGTAATCTCTTCTGTACTAACAAGTTTTCTTGCTAAATATGTAAGCACTGCTAGACTTTCATTCTCACTAAAGTAACTAAGTAATTCTTTGTATTCTTTACTTCTAGCAATATTTCTCATATCTCTTAAACTATTAATTCTAACACCTACATACTTTTCTTTACTCTTTCTATTAAAATAAAGAACTGCTTTTTCTAACATCACTTTAATTATATGATTATCTTCACTACTAAATGTATGTAATTCACTTGTATTTGAATAATCTACTCCATACTTCTTTTGTAAAAGCATTTTATCTTCATTACTTAGTGTATCAATAAATTCTAAAAGTAAATATTTCTCTTCAGCATTAACTCTTTCAAATAAACTCTTATACTTTTTAATTTCTCTATCTTTTAAACTCCAAGATAACTTAGTTATAACAAAACGTGTGATATATTCGTTTTCCTGTGTTGTCATAATATTTTTAGTAGTAGTCAAATCAAAATTTTCCCCATATTTCTTTATTAGAATATCTTTATCTTTTTCTTGAAGACTCTCTATTGCCTTTAACACTCTTAATTTAAACTCATCCATTGTTTCATCATCAAATTTATTTTTACTTAATATAAGAAATAATGGTTTAAAGTTAGTATGTACTAATTTAAGTTTACCACTTTTTAGTCTTTCTATAGACTTTTTTCTTAATAAACTATTCTTTTGTTCAAAATTAACAGCCACTTCTTTATCTAAATTTTCTCCAAATAAACTATATATACGCATTTGTTCTTTACTACTTAAAAGGCTCATTCTTTCTTTAATAGTATCTAAGTCTAGATTAACATAATCAGTAATTTTAACAAACTCACCATTCTCTAACAAAGCAAACTTTCTTCTAATTAATCTACAAATTCTTACGTTTATCTTATCATTTACTTTATTATCTACTTTATATAACTTATCAAAGTTTTCTCCAAACTTTAACTTCAATGTTTTAATACTTTCTTCATCTAAAGAATTAACCACTCTTAATACTTCTTCCTTAGGTCTATCAAATTGATTAAAGAAACCTTTATAAACACTAGAATAATCTACTTTTCTAGTTGATACTTTACCTTCTTTAATCGCAGTTTGTACTTTCTTTATTATATATAAATTCTTTTGTCTAATCTCTTTAGTTACTACACCACTTTTAAGTTCATTATCTTTATAAGAATACTCTGTAAATAAATTAACTAATTCTTTTTCTTTTAAAGTATCTATTAATTTAATTACAGTTTCTTTTGGTGCATTAAACTCATTAAATAAATTCTTCTTATATAATTTCTTATATATTTGACTAATTACATCTTTTGCTTGTTTACTGTTTGGATTTCTGCGTTTACTATCTACTCCCCATATGTAATAAACTAAATTCTTTTGTCCATCAGTTAACTCTTCAACAGCAGTAAGAACAGTACTTTCGTCTATTCCCATAAAATTATCAAAAAAATAATCTTTTAATTTCATATTATTCCCCCTTAAAAAAACAAACATATTGTACCATAAATAGGTACAATATGTCAATAGTTTAATTTGTTACAATTTCGTATGGACTTGATGCTGTTCCGTCTCCACTTTTCCATAAGTTATTGCCTTTAATACTTATGACTGGACGCACGCCAAGAGTGTCGTCAACTCGACGTGCATATAAGAAACCAGGGCTGTCAGAGCCATACGTACGAAACACACTTGAATTAGCACCCCAATCGTAAGGAGACATAAGCCACCATGAAATTTTGCCTGTTGAACTACCTTTTACACTATTATAATAATACCATGTTAGTGCACTCTCTCTATATGCTCCTCCAGCAAAAACCAATTCGTCGACTGTCATTAAGGCTATTGGATATGTTAATTTCCCATTTCCAGCCGCACTATCAACTGTAAATTTGTCCTCTGTTGCCGTACAGCCATATGTTGCAGCTTTATTAGTATCTATTCTTGTATATGGTGCATAGTAGAATTTTAATCCTGTTGCTGTATATGTTCCTTCGCCTACTTCTCTATCACTACAATATATTGCTGTCTCACTTAAGTATTTCGCATATGATGTCATATTACTTGCATACCAACTATCTATTACTTCTTTTATTGTACTGTTATTTGTATTTGCTCTATTACTTTCTAAAGAACCACTTGTTCCGTACATATAACCTACATACATCGAGTCAGTATGAGAAGAATTAAAAGCTGTACTTGAGTTTATATATGCCTCCGTTGTGTCCATACTTGTTCCGTGATATAAAAGCCTTACACTTCTATCAGCATTTGTTCTTATTATTCTCCAGTAGTATCCACCCAACTTTACCCAGTTATCAGTTGCATTTCCTGCAAAATAATATATTGTTGTTCCTTCTTCAGTTCCTGTATATAATGTCTTTGTATTATCAGTTGTTAGTACTGTACTAAAGTCTGTTCTTTCACCAGGTCTTGTTGATTTATCTAATAATAGTCTTTCATATATTGTATCAGGTGTTTCCTGTATTTCATAAGGACTAGTTGCGCTACCATCGCCTGATTTGTATATTAAATCTTTTTTTAATGATATAACTGGTCTAACGTGTAACTTATATTGAACACTTTGTGCTCCAAATTGTGCTTTCCTATCTTGTGCACTTGATATTTTAAACACTACAGAACTTTTATCAGTGTCCCAACTAGCAGCCGACAACAACCACCATTCATTTTGCCCATTTTTAATAGACGCATTGCCTTTACTATTTAAGTAATACCATGTTGCAGCATTTTTTATCCACACACCACCTGCATAACTTATTTCATCTGCTGTCATTAAGGCAATTGGATATGTTAATTGTGCTTTTGTATTATTTACACTAAATGCATCATATTCATTTGTACAATTATATGATGGATTTTTATTAGCTCCTAATCTTGTATATCCAACATAATAAAATTGGTTGCCGGTTGCTGAATATGTACCACTTCCTAATTCTCTATCATTACAATATACTGCTGTTGTACTTAAGTATTTTGTATAATTTACCAAATTATCTTTATACCAAGTATCTATAGTTTTTTTAATTGTACTATCATTTGTATTTAATCTATTATTTTCCAAAGACCCGCTTGTACCATATTTATATCCTACATACATTGAATCATTATAGTTTTCATTAAAAGCAATTTCACTATCACCAATATAGGCATTCTGTGTTTCAGGACTTGTTCCGTGGTACAAAAGTCTAATACTTCCATCAGAGTTTGTTCTTATTATTCTCCAGTAGTATCCACCAAACTTTACCCAGTTGTTTCTAGCATCTCCTGCAAAGTAATACACGTCAGTATTTTCTTCTTTTGCTTTATACATAGTTCCAATATTTACATCTGTGTAGGTTGTACTAAAATCTGTTCTAGTTTTAATGTTTGAGTTATCTTCCATTATTTGATAACCTAAAGTACCTTTAGTATATGGATTATTTTCGTTTGTTGTACTCTCTACTATATATAAACTACCTGTTACAGTTGAGCCCATATCTATACTTTGGTCTTCAGTGCTATCTAGGTATTTTATTTCTAAAGTATAACTTTGTTTATTACTACTTCCTGGTTCTATAGTAATACCTCTTGCTATAACTAAGTCATATGTATTTTCTCCATCTTTTGGCATATCTTTAAACTCAGTCATATTATAACCGTTTGTACTAGTTATTTTATAAACTAAGTATCCATTTGTCTTAGTAGTATTCTTATAAT
>ENA-OOWZ01000089-OOWZ01000089.1-human-gut-metagenome-genome-assembly--contig:-NODE-89-length-51226-cov-7.670614_pt1 | contig 51226 bp, 84 predicted proteins | sample MGYA00241580_ERZ501329 | MGnify/ENA primary metagenome ERZ501329 (study PRJEB25962, sample SAMEA2042923) | human gut metagenome | biome: human gut; feature: human-associated habitat; material: faeces... | reverse complement strand
CCAGTTATCTGTTGCATTTCCTGCAAAATAATATACTGTTGTTCCATTCTCTGTTCCTGTATATAATGTTTTTGTATTATCTGTTGTTAATACTGAACTAAAGCTTGTTCTTGCTCCTGGACGTGTTGTTTTATCTGATAATAGTTTATCATATAAAGTATACTTTGTCTCAATTGACCCAGGACAAGTATTACCACTATTACCTTGAGCATATATATGAGCACTAAAGTTTCCACCTAATAAACTAGTTTGGTCTACACTTCCATCATAACTTAACCATACTTTTAATGAATAAGCGTCTCCTGTTGTATTAGTTTTACTTAGATATTTATTTTGCGCAAGTAATATTATTGCTTTACCATCTTGATAAGCAGCTGTACTAAAGTTTCCAGTAGTTGTACTAGACCCATTAGTAAGTTCATACTTCATATATTTAGAATTCTTAATGTTATCACTAATACTTTCAATTACTAAATAAACATTATAACAAACATCAATATTAGAGTCATCTGTTCTCTTAACAGTAAAATTCTTTATCTGCGCATTTGTATCTTTTTGACTATCTAATATTGGAAGTAATTTGTCTCCACTTATAGAATTCTCATTTAACAGTAACTTTATTGTTCCACCTATTAATTCAAATGGATTAGTATTATTTACTATTCTTGCTTTAAAATAAGCATAAGAAGAACTAAATACTATTGCTATTAAGCAAAATACACTCACTGCCATTAATAGTAAATAATTCTTTGGATATTTATCTTTCATGTTATCCCTACTTTCTATAGAATATTTTATAATAAAAAAGAACTTTTTTCAAGTACCTACTTTACATTATTTAAACTTTTATTATATAATATTTTCTAAAAGGAAGTGAAAAGTGTGTTAAACATAATAAGTTGTGAATTTTTAGAAGAAATTATTTATAATTTATTTCTTAATGAAGGTAGAGAAATATATAATGAAGATGGTACTTTTAATAGATTTCAAATAGACGATACTGATTATGATAATTTAAGTATATATGAATCTCAAAAAAGAGCATTAAATAACATTAAAAAACAAAAAGGTGTTGAATATAAAAATATAGAAAATTCTTATAATATTTTAATTGATAAGAAAACAGCAAATGAGTTCATTTATTCCCATGATACCAAATATTCAAGTTATGAGTTAAAGTACGTTAAATATAAATTATCAAAATATTTAAAAGAATTAATAGAAAATGGAAAAGATAAAATATTTGTTAATCATAAAAAAGAAAAACACATATTAGATGCTAAATATGGTTTTTACAAATATAAAATAACTTTTTCAATTGTAGAAAAGAATATAGAGAGTATTTATGAAGCAATAGTACTTATTAGAAACTCATATGATGGAAAAAAATATTTATATGACATACTAAAAATTAAGCGAATAAAAAAACAAGAACTAGCCTCCGCATGAGCCCTGGTCATATTAGACGAGGCATATTGGCGCTCCAGCTAATTCATGTGTATTAATGATATCATATTTTTAACAAAAAGTAAATTGTTTTTAAACAAAAAACAAGAACTAGCCTCCGCACGAGCCCTGGTTCTATTGAACGAGGCAAGCTTGCTTCCAGCTAATTCATGTGTATTAATAATACCATATTTTAAACATAAAGTAAACTATTTTTAAACAAAAAAACAAGAACTAGCCTCTGCACGAGCCCATCAGTTTAATGAACAAGGCATGCTTGCTTCCAGCTAATTCATGTGTATTGATAATATCATATTTTTAACAAAAAGTAAACTACATTTCTTCTAAAGTTAACTCTTCATGACTTGATGCGTTAACATCTAAATCACTAAATTCATTGTTTTTATATAGTACATACGCAGCAGCCCCTATCATAGTTGCATTATCTGTACAATACTTTTTATCTGGAATAAACAACTTAACATCATTTCTTTCACACATTTTAGTTAAAGCTTCTCTTATATGTGAGTTTGACGCAACTCCTCCTGCAATAGAAAAGTTTTTAACGCCAAAATGATTAATCGCATTCTCACTTTTTCTAACAAGCACATCTATTACTGCATCTTGAAAACTTCTTGCTATATCTTCTTTAACAATAGTTTCTCCTCTTTGTTTAGCATTATGTACTAAATTATTAACATGACTTTTTATCCCACTAAAACTAAAGTTGAATGTATTGTCATCTAATATCTTAGGCATATGATAAGTATTATTTCCATTACTTGCTAACCTTTCAACATTAGGTCCCCCAGGATAAGGCATATCAAGTATCCTTGCAACTTTATCAAAGCACTCCCCAACTGCATCATCTAATGTTCTTCCTATATACTTAAAACTACTTTCATTTTCCATATAAAGTAAATCAGTATGCCCCCCGCTTATAACTAAACTTATAAGTGGATAACTTAAATCTTGATTAATATTATTTGCAAGTATATGTCCCATCATATGATTAACTTTAATAAATGGTTTATTATAAACTAAACTAAGTGTTTTAGCAGCTTCTAATCCCACTAGCAGACTTCCTAATAGCCCTGGTGCATAAGTAACTGCTATCGCGTCCATATCTTCTACTTTCATATTTGCTTTTTTAAGTGTCTCATCTATTACTAAAGTAATATTTTCTAAGTGTAACCTACTAGCAACCTCAGGTACTACTCCACCATATAATTTATGTGTATCTATCTGTGTATTAATTGTAGTAGCTATATCTTCTTTCCCATTCTTAACAATACTAGCGCTTGTCTCATCACATGAGCTTTCAATTGCTAAAATATATACATCCTTCATAATTACTTCCTTTCCATGATGTACGCGTCATCATCTTTATAATACTTTAAACGTGTGTGAATAACTTTAAATCCCAAGCTTTCATATAAACTAATTGCTATACTATTTTTAGTTCTCACTTCTAACATAAATCTCTTATCCTTATATTTATCAAATATATAATTAAATAACTTCCTAGAATATCCTTTTCTTCTATATTCTTCTTTAGTAAAAACATCAATTATATTAATGTCTTCCATTACTACTTCTATATCTATAAAACTAACACTCACTTCATCTATCATATAAGATACTCTATATTTATAATACCCTATAGTACTTTCACTAATCACGCTTATTTACCTCAATTTCTTTAACATAATTAGCTCTAACTAGATGTGCATTAACACTATTTTTCTTTAATGCTTCACTTACCACTTTTCTAACATCTAACACCTTTGGTACTATGTTATACTTTTCATATTTACTCATATCTGTAACGTATTGTTCTTCTATATTATTTCCTCTTATATAATACCCTTTAGTATCCTCTATAACAGCAATGTTATTATCACTTTTTTCACTACTCACTAAATAAGCTTCCAAACTAGACATCAAATAAATTGAAACATTTAATGTATAAGCAAGAGTCTTACCCACAGTAAGCCCTATTCTTAGTCCCGTAAAACTACCAGGTCCATTTATACAAACTATATTCTTTATATCTTTTACTGTTAAATTGTTTTCACTTAATATACTCCTAATCATAGGTACTAAATAAACTGCATGCTTATGAAAACTAGCTTGTTCTTTAGTAAAAACATTACTCTCACTAACTAAACTAACAGTAATCAATTCATCATGCGTATCAATAAACAACGTATACATAAAATCAACTTCTTTCGCCCTATATTTTACCACATTTAATAAAAAAATAAAAGAGTTTACAAAACTCTCTCACATAAATCTTCATACTCTTCCCCATGAGGTGTAATATAAAAAACTCTTTTATTTTCATCAACTATTTTAATTCTAATATCTAACCTATCTTTAGGTAAAATATCACTAATCAAATCAGCCCATTCAATAATAGTTACTCCACCTTTATTAAAGTATTCACTAATACCTATATCTTCTTTACTTTCACTTAATCTATAAACATCCATATGATATAACTTATAACCTTCTTCCCCATCATATTCTTTAATAATATTAAATGTAGGAGAAGTAATATTTTCACTTATTCCCATAGATTTAGCAAAAGCCTTAGTAAAAAGTGTTTTACCACTACCTAAGTCTCCTTCCATACATATAACCATATTAGGAAACTTTTCACTTTCAATATTTTGAGCAAGCTCAATGGTATCCATGTCGCTATTTGAAATAATTTTGTAATTCATAAATCTATCACCTCTTTAATTGTATCATAGCTTTTTAAATAATCAATACTAAGTTTATAAACTTTACAAATTTTTTAGTTATAAGCCCTTACTAAGTATAGTTAAAAACATAAGATATCTAATGAAGGGGGAAATGTCATGTATTATGATGAAAGAGAGAATGCTTTTAACTATAGCGATATTGACAAGGAAAGTGTAAGTGTGGATAACGAATATAACTATGTTGATATGAATAACACAGTTAAAAAATTTGACAATGATTTTAAAGTAGATACTATTAATGTTAATGTTAATAACTTTAGAAAAGATAATTCTTTATATAGTTTAAGCGAGTCATTAAACAAAGGAAACAGTTTTAAAAACGAATATATTCCTTATAAAAATTATATTTATAAAGTAGTAGTAAAAGGAGAAAAAGATAGTTTACTTTTAAAAATTCAAGAATTAACTTTTAGAGTAATAGATTTAAATCTTTATTTAGATATATATCCTAATGATTTAGAAGTATTTAAAATTTTTAAAAACTCTATTAATGAGTTAAATAGTGTAAAAGAAACTTATGAAAAGAAATATGGTCCACTTTGTGTAAAAAGTTCTAATATGTATAATGAATACTTGTGGAATAATGTAATGTGTCCATGGATGAATGGAGGTAATAAGTAATGTTTAAATATGAAAAGATGCTTGAATATCCTATTAATATAAAGAAAAAAGATCTTAAAATGGCAAAACTTCTTGCAGATCAGTTAGGTGGACCTAAAAACAAAAGGGACTTACATACAAAAGGAGAAGAAGAAATATGTATTGTAAGTTTTTTAAAATTAAACAAAAGAAAGGTTCCAAGTTCTTTTACTGTAAAAAAACAAATAAAGCTATCAGCCTAAACGAGTGCAAATCATGTATTTATAAGGAATACAAGAAAAGTGTCTCAAACAAGCCAAAAAGGCCTTTAAAACAAATTAGCAAAAAACGTGCTAAACTTGAAAGGAATAGATTTAGTTTATTTACTGATAATTTAGACAAGTGCTACTTTTGTAATAAACCTAAAGATGATTTGCACGAACTACTAGGCGGTAGAAATAGAACTAACTCTATGAAGTACGGATTAGTGTTACCAGTATGCAGAGAACATCATAACGAGATACAGCATTCTACGGAATACAAAAAAGTGGCACAAAAAAAGTTTCAGGAAGTTTATCCTGAAATTGATTTTGTTGATGTATTTAAGATTAACTATCTTTGAGATTTAACATTAACCATAATGAATGATGTTCCTTCTTGATTTTCAATAATTTTAACAGCTTGTGTATTTTGAAATGTGTGCATATAACAATGATGTACTGACAATATTGCATCTTGCAAAGCTTCATCATCCTCAAGAGCTATAATGTTTAAGCCTAATTCTTTAGCTTTATCAATTCCTATATGCCTTGAATGAATTTTTGTATATTCATTATTATTCAAATGCTCGATTATCTTTTGTATCTTTTGTTCTTTTATCTGTTCACTATCGCCTTCAAACATACTTCCAGATTTAAGCCAATTTATCACTACATCTTCTGACAGTTCTACAGCCTTATAACATTGTCCTATGAAAGTCGGAGGATACTTTGCAATAATCGGTTGCCAAAATGGTATTGAAGCGGGATTTTCTATTATTTCGCTTTTCGCTTTAGTAAATTCTTGTATTACACCATAAGCTGGTGTTCCCATATATTGTGGATCTATCGGACCAATACTAGAATGTTTGCCCATATATATTTCTTTAGCTATACAACTTAACATTGTACCTCCCGACATAGCAATTTGAGGTATAAAAACTCTAATGTCATTCCCAAAAACTTTTTTTAAATAATTACCTATTACTTCAGTAGCTGATACTTCACCACCTGGAGAATGAATTAATAAATCCAATCCTTTTGTTTTATCCATTCCATGAATCATAGTCATAAACCCATTTAAATCTCTATCATTTATAGCTACATCTGGAGAATCAACACAAGTTAAAAAACCCGAATAGTAACAAATAATATTTCTTTCAGTTAATCTATACAACTGCTTGATATATTTCTTTCTAATTGTATCTAAAGGAGACTGTATTTCTTCATCTTGTATTTCTTTTAATATTTTATTCCATCCAGCCATAATTGTACCTCGTTCTACTACTAGTCTTATTATCTAAATAACTTTTTTTATTCATATCATATATACCTATATTCTCTTTCTTCTTCATTTCAACAGGTGTAGAATCATCACGTTTTATCTTTAAGTCTTTATATAACTGTCTTATTTCTTTTTCTGAAAATTTTTTTATTTCCACTTTTTACACCTCTACTTTCTACTAAATATTTTACCAAAATAATGAATAATAATTCAAGTAGTAAGTTAGTATTATACACTAAATTATATGAAAATCAAAGTATTTTTGTGAAAAAAAACAAAAAAACTATTGAAAAATATTTTAAAATTTTTTTCATTTTTTTATTAAAAAAGTCCGAATGCAAGTAGAACTATGTCTACTACATTCGGATTAATTTAATTTACTTTAGTAAGTTGGTCTTTGCTTACCCAGCCCTTATCCGCATTGTGTAAAGTTTTACCTGCAGATATATGGTAAGGTCTTTTTGCACCTTCACATATCAAGGTTATATATCTAATGTCTGTAGGGTCTTTAGGATTACCACCATAGCTAGCAGTTCTACTACCAGTTCCATCGCTTGCGGCAGTAGCGTATCCTTTAACGCAAACCTTATCTCCTAATTTGAATTCGTCAACTGGAATTGGTTCTGGTTTAGGTTCAGGTTTTGGTGTTGGTTCTTCTTTAACAGCTGGATTATAAATAAATTCTCTGAATGTGTATTTACTTCCTATGCCCCATCTACCGTTTGAGTTACTTCTTTTTGCATTATAAAAAGCGCTAATTCCGTAAGCGCTTTCACTCGTATAAATTGTATTATCATCTAGCACTTCTTCTACTATTGCAACGTGTCCTGCTCCATCGTCAGTATTTCCAACGATTCCTTTAGCCCATACAGCAATTGCACCAGGTTTAGGAGTTTGTCCAACTTCCAAACCAGCCTTTTTAGCTTTTTCAATAAAACTCTCTGCATTACAATTCAAAGTATTATACTTGTTTCCTTGAAATCCAGTTAGTTCAGTTATAATTTCATTAAACCTACCATTTGCATATCCAACACAATTCGCTAGAACATCACACTCCTTATCAGTAGGATGGCCTGGTATACAACTATTCCAACCACCTGACACTTTACGGATAAATGATTTATTACCTTTACTAGGTTTACTTGTTCTCTTCGTAAACATTTTCAATCTCACTTCCTTCCAATAATTCTTTCAAACCGTCTTCATTAACTGTAGTTTGAATTTCCATTTCTTTTACTTCTTCCATCTTACTCACTCTCCTTTTCCAAAATTGTTCCAAACGATTTAAATATTTTGTCTTCAAATGTCTTATATACTGCATCTGCACCTATAAAGCTTATTAGTCCTACCCATAATGAATTAATCATATTCAAATCGGTAAACGTTAAACTAAAAAGAGCACCTATAACAATAGACACTCCAAAAGATGACATTATTATATTTTTGCTATTCTTAAATTTGTATCCTTCTTTTATTTTTTGAACTAATGTAGTAGAAATAATACTACTACCAATTGAAATTAACAAAACCTGTTTTAATAAATCAAAATTCATATTCATTCACTCTCCTTATAATTTATTTTCTTTAATTAATCTTTCCCATTTATCATGAACGTAACTGTTTCCACCATGCTTATAATAATAGTCATAAAGTTCATGTGCTCTTATCTTTTGTTCTATTGAAATGGTTTCTTTATCAGCTAATTCCATTAGATTAATCAAATCAGTTTTAATGCTTGATAAGTTATTCTTAGATGTTTCTTCTGTTAAGTTTTTTATTTCTTTTCTAATTGGTTCTAGTCTATTATCAATTACTTTTGACACACTTTTAACAGTGCCATTCTTTATGTATTTGATAGAGCCTATCAGGCCTACTAAAAAAGTTAAAGTCTTTGCTATTTCTCCTAAAGTCAAACTCTCCATTTTTACTCCTTCCTATTTAATTCCAAATATTTCTACTAAATGTACCCTATCTAAAGTTTTGCCGGCAATGCTCTTTACTTGAAAATAAATTCTGCCATATCCACCATATGCTAGCCAAAGATAAGCATATCTTGTGTTGTCTATGCCCCAGTAACCAGTATAATAAACACTTTGTGCATAAGTCCATCCAGTGAACGGAATTAATATATTTTCACTATCAATTTTGACACGTGCAAAACATACACTGAAATTGTACGGTCTATTAGATGCATTCTCAATATCAACATATACGTTTTCATTTACTGCCGTTGGTGTTACATCTCCAGTCCAAATGGTAACATATTTTGGGTCATTTAAATATGATTTTAAATTCTTTGAGTTATGAATACCACCTGCCGTGTCCAAATATAAGTCGTTTTTAAGTCTTATTGCTTTTCCCATAAAAATTATGACTATTTAACTGATACTTCATTTGTAGTCCACGTTCCATTGTTTAAAGTGCAGATATAGGTTTTGTATGTACTCATTAAGAGAACTTTCCCATACCCCTTATTATAACTTTGATAGAAACCAAAGAATGCATATGCGTTAACAATAGTTGCCCATCCCATATGAACTTTGTATCCATCTAATTTTTGAAACTTAGATAAAAAGTCATTTACGTTCGTTGCTTCTATCCAGTGTTCTTGACACGTTGTGAATAAATAAGCATTCAAACTTTTTTGTCCTTTTACTATGCTTGAACTATCTAAATAAGTATCGTTTGCTAATTTAATACTTTTCATTTCATTTCGTTAGGTTTTAATTCATTTTATACAAAATGGAATTATGAATATAAATATATCTCAGTCCTAAATAAAGTTTATTTCCGGTTGGCGTATAATTTACAGTAATTGTATATCTCACTTCATTTCCGTAGTGGTTATAATTAATTTGCGGAAAATTTACATCAGCATTTGATGTATAATCAGGAATAACAGCTAACACGCTATATCCAGTTGGTACTTCGTCATTTATTACACCTCTAAATGTGTTTCCTTTGGATGCACTTTCACTAACTAATATGCTTCTAAATTGTACTTTAAAAAGTGATTTATCGCCACTTCCGATTATTGATAAACTATCCCAAAATGTATTATTAGATAATTTAATTGTTTTAGACAATTAAACCACCACCTAACTTATACCCCCTTTCGGAAGTACTTTTGAAAGAAGAATATTTAAGCCATATCCTCCTTTCGTTCTTTTGAAAGAGAGTACGTAATATACCCCCCCCCACGTGCTTGTTTGTTTATCATATTTTTTAAGACTTATGATATTTTAATTGTAACCTACTATCATATAAAGATTATCATTGGTGTTAGTTGCAGTACTTACACTACTTCCGCTTGCGTTTTCTTCTAAAATATTTCTGAATTCTACATCATTTCCAGTCCAGTAGATATTTGCTGTCCTTTTATTCCAATAAGTGCCACTTGAGCCACCAGTATAAACAATTGTGGCGGACGTGTGCGCAGAATAATATTCAGCTTTAGCATAACTTCCACCATAATCTCTTCCTCTAGAATAATAAAATTCTAAAATTGAGTATTTAGATAAATTTGGTATTGTCTTAGTTTCGCCAATTCTAAAATTGCCTTCCCATAAGATTTCTCCTAATCCATCTTTACCAATTAAAATATCATTTTTTAATTTAATTACTTTCATAAATAAGCGTTTAGTATTTGGCCTAAATCAATTTACTTATAATTCTTCCACTAACATATATGTATATAAATATGTACCTTTTATTGTCGCTTCTCCAGTAAATGACGGTCTTATAAAACCTCTAACATTCCAATTTTTATTAAGAGTTCCAATTTCTAATGCATTAACAATACCGGTTGCTGCATATTCTTGATATTGCCCATAGTAATTCCCTATTGAAACACTTGGATATGCAGAAGATGGTGCAGACACCATATAAACATGGAGAGTTACTTTCACTCGAACATTACTTTTGTTACATACTACCATTCCGTCAACTAAAGAAAAATCATTCCCGATTTTGCTTATAACTTTATCAAACGGGATTTTCAGCCACGACCACCCTTCATTACTTGTAATCGTTGCATTTTGTGATAAAGACACCAAAATAGCTGATTTATTCACACTTGTACTATCTAAATAAATGTCATTTTTAAGTTTAATAGATTTAGACATCACACACCTCCAATGATGTGCTAACTAAACACATACACCCCCTTTCGGAAGTGTTATTAGGAGAGCAATTAAATAAGTCTTGCCCTCCTTTCTGGAGAAGTTGTATAACAACCCCCCCCCATCATATTATTTTGTTTCATCGTATCATCCTCCTTACCATTCTGAAACAACTTCAAATGCAATAGGTATGCCATTCACAAGAATGCATCCATCTTGAAAAACTGCAAACAGTGGAACGCCTTTCGTAATTTCATCTTTATAATTTGTGTTAACAAGTTTATCTGCATAATAAATTATAAAGTCATATGCTTCCGTATATGGAAAAGTTGAACCACAACTTATGTTGCCTGAATACGCATTTCCACTGATTGTTGGTGTCAAAGTTCCACCAGATGTATAACTACTATCACTTTTCTTTTTGTAAGCCCAGCTTAAAGTTAAAGTGTTGGATACACTTCCAAATGATTGATTAAAATAATTACCTTTATATGTCAATTTAACTTCTGAACCGGTTTGTGTTGTTCTTTTAAAGTCTGCATTTATTGTTAGTGGTATATAGTCAATTAAAGCTGTTGCAGATAAAGTAAATGTCTTACTATAACCTCTTGAATTCTTAACATAAATATCTACCGTCTTACTACTAATCTTGTTGAAATCCTTTGTGGTAGTTGAAGTACTAACACTAGTTCCACCTATTTTTAATTCTGATATTGTAGCTTTACTATCATTTGCTGAACTTGCCCTTATTGAAGTTATAGATACACGACCTATTGAATAACCTTTTACAAGTTTATTAGCATCGCCAGTTAAAGCAGTAGTTGTTGAATTTATATCTTTCAACGTACCAGTTAGATAAGGTAAACACTTATCTTCTAAAGCATATATTATAAAACTTGAAGACACCGAACCAATTAAAAGATCATTTGAATAAGTATTTAACTCTGCTGTTGCAGTAGTACTCTTTCCGGTAAATTCATTATAATAATCCTTTGGAATTTGAAAAGAATAATCTTTTCCTGTTAACTTTACTTCGCTCGTTTGCAAAATTCCATTTGAATTTATATATTTAACATTTGTGCCACAAGTGATTTTAATTGAATGCTTAAAAGAAGTACTAGCAGGTTCAAACCATACTCTTCCATTACCTTCAACATAGCCTGGAGATACATTCGGCCATGTTTCACGTGGAATAGTAGTTAAAGTCATTGTACCGCTAACGCTCGCTGCCTTTGGTGTGTATGACGCTGTTGACGTTTGCGAATACGTATATTCAACATTAATACTTTTACTTCCATCGGAATTATGCTTTATTTTGTAATCAGTACCATCGGAATTTTTTAGTTTACCTTCGGCCATTGTAACAGTCGTGTTTTTACCAATACTTCTTTGGGCATAGTTACTATATACTTCGATACCATCTATTTTCAATTTAATAGTAGAACCAATATTCGAAAAATTATAATTGTTACTGCTTTGCATTTGAATTTTAAAGTTTAAACCGTTGTCATTGCTAGCAGCTTCTACATCCACTTCGGTCAATGTAATAATGCTTTTGTATGCACTATTTGCATGTGTTGCAGTCATTACCATAATTAATCGCCTCCTACATAAAAAATACCAAGCCCTTTGCCGTGTGTCTCATCTTCTATTTCTTCAATCCTAAAGTTGTTGCTTCTTAAAAATTGACTGAAAAGCAAGCTTTTAGAGTATGATACTGTCTGATTTAAAAAGTCATTTAGCATTGGAACTTTGCTAGACATTGCATCATCAACGTAACCAGTAAATTGAATTGTTTCGTTAGTGGTCTTGTCTACGACTTCCATGCCAGTTTCGTCTACGATTGATGATGTTGGTGCTCCACTTTTATCAACATGAAAACCAGCTGCATCCATAGTAAATCCGGTTTTAGTGTCAACCTTAGTGACCCCATTTTCTTCAATTTTTGTAATGATTTCAGTATTCTTTTCTGTTGCTGTAATATTTTCTTCAACACGGTTTGAAATTGTCTTGACACTTTCAACTGTTGCATAATCATTTAATTTATTGTTGACATCTGATATTTTATTGTCTGTTTCAGTTAATTTAGTTGTTGTCTCAGAAACTGAAGTTGAAATTTTGTCCATTTCAATAGTAAAATTAGCGTTTTTTTCTTCCAAATCATTTACGCTTTTTATTGTGTCTTCTATTTTACCTGCATTTTTATCAGTTTTTCTTTCTACTTCTAGTAATTTTTCTTTAGTATTTTTAGAATAATCAAAGTCTTCTGAAGTCTCACTAATTTCATCTGCTGATAAATATACTGAATAGTTTTCTGAATTTTCCCAGTCATTCCCTAACCAGCTTAATTTAATTGACATTACCAAAGAAACTAAACTATTGCCCCAAATATCAACATATTTAACTTTGTCTCCTAATTTAATCAAAAGTTTATTATTAACAAATTCACTTTTAATTGAATATTTTATAAATGAAAAGTTATTTACTCTTTCATAAATTGGTACAATTGTGGTACTTCTTAAATCAGTTGTACTTTCAGTATCTTGTGGGTCTAAAATGTAATTATTGTTAATTCTTAACATAACTGGTGTATTTGGTTGTTCAATAGGATAAGTATAATCATCTCCGCCTTCACGTCCTAATACAACACAATTAATCGCTTTGCTAGTTTCTTTTTCAGTAGTCAATTCTGTCCAGTCAGTTATTTCATGCACAGTATTAGTAAACCAATTGAAATAAAATTTATCATTTTCATCAGTTATAACGAAACTTGCTCCAGCTTGCGCTATCATAGAAATAACTTGTCTATTACTAGCGCCACTTTCTACATATGGTTCAGTTTGTAATACTAAATCACTATTAGGAAAATCCGAATTATCATATATTAATTCGCACTCGTCAAAAATTGAATTTCTCCATTCTTTTAAAGTACAAGGAAAAGAATGCTTACTGCTTACGTATAAAGTATCTAATTTATATTTGACGTCATAACATTCCAACTTAATATTTACTTTTTCTTGGACCGGTTCAACATTATATATATAAAATGAGCCTTTTGGAGTACTTATCCATTTACCTTTGAAAGAACTATACTCATTGCTTTCATTAATCATTTGCAAGGTAGCTTTCCCTAATTCACAACTTCCTAAAATATTACCACCAGTATTTAAGGAACACTCATAATCAAATGACTGTAATTTTTTTCCATCATAAGTAATGTATTCCATTAGTTCACATCTCCATATCCAGCAAATTCAATAGTAAACTTATCATACTTTATGTTATCAGTATTATTATCAGTTGGTATTTCCCAAATTTTAGGGTTAGGCTTTTTAGCGTAAAACTCTCTAGTTACAAATTTGTTAAGATATTTTTCAAAATAATAAATGTTGACTTTAACTAATTTAAGCAATTTTAAAAGGGGATATATTTCCCCTTGTGTTAATCTTTTTTCTATTTCCAATGTTGCAGCTGGTATTTCAGCACATCTTTTTCTACTCAAATAACCACTTAGTTTTCCTCTTTCTGCTGAACTTTCTAAGTCATTTAAATATGGCCCAGTAACTCCAGATGGTAACCACTCCCACGGTATCTCAAAAAACTCAGTTGCATCACTGGGATTACTTATTTTAATCTTATTCATTGCATACCTCCTTTACGAAACAAATAGTGGTCGTCCTAATTCTTTTTCGGTCAACCTAATACTATCGTAAACCACCTTTTTAAAATCATTATTGCCAAATTGTAATACGAATGTTAAATTCTTTAATATAATTTCTCTTTCACTATCACTCAAACTAGATAATGAACCCATAAATTCTTGCATAACTTCTCTATTTGCTTGTTTAATTGTTTCAAGTGGAGCTTCAATATTAGTTCCACGCTTTTGGTCTCCTAAAACAGCCATAAATTCATGTCTAGGTGGTATAACAGTACCTTTTGCCAAACGTGGTAAATTAAACGTTGGTAAAGAACTGATATTTATTCCTGGTACTTTATTAATAACCTTAATCATTTTATTTATAGATTTAATAGGAAAGTTAAGTATACCTTCTATTGCACTTAAAACTCCATTAATAACAGTCTTAAATGCTCCACCAATGGCATCTCCAACTTTAGTACCAATTTTTTTGAATAATGTTACAATTTTTGATATTAAATTACTAAAAAAATCTACCATAGACTTAAATTTGTCTTTTACCCATTGTACAGCACTTCCTACTCCATCTTTAATTCCTTGCCCCATGCTTTTGAAAAAATCTGTTACTGGTTTTATTATATGTTCGTAAATCCAACTACCTACTTTGCCTAAGGTTTCTTTAATTTTATCCCAATTTTTATATATAGCTAAACCTAAAGCAACTATTAACCCTATAATAGCAGTAATTATTGCTGGAAAACCTCCGAATATTAAGAATACACCAGTAGCTATAATTCCAATTCCTAAAAGTATTTGGCCAAAATTTTCCCACGTTGGTTCTTTTAAATAATCAATTATTCCTTGTATCAAAATAACAAGTCCACCAACTATCAACATAATCCCTGCAATTGTTACAGCGTTTGTGCTAATAAATGCAAACAGTGGTTTTAATACACTTGATAATTGAGATAATGCACCTATTATTTCAGAAAACTTTATCAACGCTAAAAATGTTACTATCCCTAAAAAGAAAGCAATTATTTCTTCCTTGTTTTCAACTATAAAATTTTTAATGTTATTTAATAATTCTAACAACTTGGCACTGTATTGTATTTCTCCATCATAGTTTACGCTTGAGCCACTACCACTTCCACTTGAATTTGATATTACTTCTAATTTATCAAAACTTGCTAATGAACCGCTTGCCTCTTTTCCACTTTTACCAACGCTATTTAGTTCTTTTGAAAGTTTCTTTGCTTCTTTTCTAGTATCATCTATGCTTTTACCAAATAATCCTGAAATAAAAATAGCGATAGTTCCAGTTAATTTAGATAAAGCATTCATTAATGAATTTATGGCTGGTAGACATGCATTATAAATTGGCGCAAATGCTGTCATTAAATTTGCTTTAATTGAATTTAAACTATTTGCATAATTATCATTTGTTTTTAAAAGATTTAAGAAACCATTTCTTAAATTTGTAAGTTGATTTCTCAGAAAACTAAACACCATAGCAGTACCTATTAATCTAGTCATTCTCTTTTTAAAACTGTCTATTTTTGTACCTATGTTATCTATTCCAACACCAAATTTTTGTATATTTTTTGTCTCAAGGCTTTCATTGATAGCATTTTTTAAATTGTTAGCACCATTTTTGCTTTCTTCAAATTTACTTTCCATAATATCTAGTTGTGAGCCTAAATATTGTAATCTTTGCGCTTCATTATCCTTTATTACGCCATTATCTGCTAAAAATTGTAATTCTTCCATCTTGTCTTTTACTTTTTGTATGGCTAACTCTTGATTTCTTAATGAATCAACACTTTTATTATATTTATCTATCAATTTTTCAGTATCTTTTTCCAAAGAACTAAAATCTTTGCTTATTTTATCATACTTTAATCTTGTATCTATTACTATTGCACCTTTTTGTATTGCCAGACATGTAACACCTCCTCATTTTTAATTTTTATTAAATTCCATAAAAAATTCTTTTCTTGCTTCTGATTTTTTATGTATTGTTTTATCCTCTAAATCTATCAAAGATTTTATTTTTTTATATTGAGCCTTTTCTTCTTTAGTCAATTTGCCTTCATTCAGCCTAGTTCTATAATAAGTAATTTCTCCAAACATGCACTCTGATTTCATATCCATAAACAAACTCATAAATTTCCACCAATGTAAATCCGGATTTTCTTCAATATCTATTTTATGAGTTGCATTTATTCCACTATAAATATAATTTGCATCTTTTTTAAATGAATAAATTCTTTGTGAAGACGCTTCATTACTAAATGCTCCATCGCAGTCAATAAATTTAATAGCTTTTTCAATAGCAATTTCTAACACTTCTTCTGGGACATTATCAACATAAAGATTTTTAATCATTATGTATGCCTTTTCTTCTTTGGTTAATTCTTCATCCTCAAAAGCAATTAGTATATTTATAATTGTTTTATAATCATAATTGATATCATATAATTTATCTTTAAGTCTGATTTTTTTAGGTAAAGAATCTGTTAAAATATTCATTATAGCACTTCTATTTCTTCCTTATTTTTAGAAATGTACTTATTTACTTTTTTTGTTCTATCTTCAGTTACATAAGGCATAACAAATTCTAATAATGGCTTTAATGTTTCAATATCTAAAGTTCCACCAGTAAATATTTCTATTGTTTCTTTACCAAAAACTTCGCTCAAATCATTAAATATTTCTTTGTAAGTTTGTTCTTCTAATTCCATAGCATCACAAACTATCTTAATATCTTCTTCGTGTTTTTCAAAATCTTCAATAGAAGTAAATTCTGCATTTGATAAATTTGGTATTTTTTTATCTTTTAATTTATTTAATGCTAAAGTACTTTTTCTTATAGCACTTGAAAGTTTTCCCATAATTCTACTATCACTAGGATTAAACTTTAATTCTCCTAATTTATTACCGTTTTCATCTATAATGTCTTCTGTAATGAAGTTATTTTTAATTACTATTCCCATATCTAATCTCCTCCAATAAAATTTAAAAATAAGGAGGGCATTACGCCCTCATGTTATTCAGTAGTTGTAGCAGTAAATGTTTTTGTAGTTGCATTAAATGTTCCATGTACTTTGTTACCTTCCCAGTTTAAAGTAATAGGACTATTTAATTTGGTTGTATCTCCACCCCAAGACTTTAAGTCAACTATTGCGCTTTCAGTAAATGCTCCATAAGAACCATCAGTTTGTTTATCTGCTAAAGTGACTTCCATGCATTGTAATTTTGCTTTATCTCCAACTAGGTTATACTTAAACATTAAATATAATATTTTTGATAAAACATCATTACCTCTTATTGCAATTGGGTCTATCTCTGTAGTTTGAGCACCACTTGTATGGTCTATATTAGTTTTACCTAAAACATTTTTCTTTGCTTCTATTTCATTATTTATTTCTCTTGTTAATTCATCGTTGTCCTCTCCAAAAGGTGTCCATGCTGGTGTAGTCCCATAAACAATTCCATTTTCATCACATGCTGTAATGTTTGAATTAAACATTGTTACATGGTCCTCACGATTAAATTTATTAGTTCCTGTTAATAAGCTTAACTCTGCCATATACTTTCCTCCTTCTTTTCGTACAGCAATTTACATGTCATTTGATATCTAGCAACTGTATTATCTTTATTAGTTCCATATAAACAGCCTCCACTCATTACCTCAATCGAAGTTGGCGTTTCTCCGTTATTTAAAGTTGGTAATAATCGTTTTGCATTGTTCATATACAACCAGTCCGCTATTTTTTCAAATGTTAATAAATTATTTATATTTTGAGTATCATCAATTATGTTAAAGAAAACACGACTTGCAATTATAAATTGACACTGTCTAAATGTTTTTGTCTTTAACACATTAGTTCCTAAAATATTAGGAATTTCTAGTTGTTCTAAAGACCAACACTCACTTTCCTTAGAATCAACATTTAAGTAGTCCACTTTGATTTTTGCTAATTCATCCAAATAAGGACACTTTTTAATATAGTCTTTTATGCACTCAATAATAGCTTTCTTATCTTCCATTGTTTCCTCCTATAATTTTAGTGATATTGTTTAATAGTTGTTCCATTTCCACATCTATCATTCTATCAAACCATTTAGCACCCCTTAAACCACCACCGTGGAACTCTAAATCACGACCTTTGGGGTCCATTATCTTCTTTGTGTTAGGTCTACTCCAAAAACCATAATTTGGAGCAAAAAAGGCACCTTTTAAAGTTATTGGATCAACCATTAATTTTCCTTCATAAAGATAATTGGCATCAGGTGTATTCCAAACTACTTGTCCACTTCCAAGTTTTGTATTAACAACACCTGAATTGTGAATATGTTTTCCAGGTAAATAAGGTTCACTACGATAAAGCACAAATTCATCTATGTATTTTTGAACTTTACCGCCGCGGTCTAATCCAACTGACTTTTTTAATTCTTCGCTTGAAATATTTAAATGAGCTTTAAAATTCATTTAATCAGTTATTTCAATATTTTGTAAGTCAGCAGCACCATATAGATTTTTAGAAATGGTTTTAATTAGAAAATAATCTTTATCTGACTTTTGTATTTCTGATAAGTTTTCTACTTCTTTAAATTCTCCTATTACTACCACATCATTAACTTTTAAAGTGAAATTGTTTTCTTTATTACCAAGCTTTTTATAGTCTCCATATTCCAAATAGTCTCTAATTGCTATGTCAGAAAATATAACATCATGAGCTGAAGTGAATTTTTCTCCCTTACCCTCTTGCGATATTATTGTCTTATTGTTTACAAACACATTATTAACTACTTTTCTATACATCTTTTCTTCAACCAAATTATAAATAGTTATAGTATCATTAAACATCTTGCCCTCTAAACATTAAGCCAGTATCAGCAATGTTTTGATAACATATTTCATAACATTTATAATCTAGTTTAGTTGAAGATAAAATTCTTTGAGCTAATAGACTGCTCTTACTTGAAAAAGTCTTTGAATGGGGTCCCACAGTTTCACTAACAACTTCTTTCTGAGAATCATTTTCTACCTTATCAATTTTCATATCTTGACTATAAATAACTTCCGCAATTTCACATACAGTATTCTTTATTATATCTGTTAAATTATCACTACTTATTCTATTAAAAGTAAAGAAGTTAACTTTAGAACTCGCTTTTATTGAATATTTTTGAAATGAAGATTCAGGTATGCTAGAACCTCCATAATTTTTAGAATAATAGTTATAATCTACTATTTTAGTTAGCATACCTTACACCTCCTATTCAGAATCTTTTTTATTTTTCTTTTCTTTTATTTCTGTTAATTCCTTAACTTGATTTTCAAGTTCTACTTTCTCAGCAGTTAAAGTTTCAACCTGAGTAGTTAATTCCTTAACTTGATTACTCAATTCTTCTGGTAATTTTTCTAAATCACTTTTTTCAGTTCTTAAAATTTCATTTTCAGTACGTAAAGTACTTACTTCTTGTCTTAATAATTCTAATTCTGCACTACTATTTTTAGAAATAATACCAGTTCCAACTCTTGTAGCCATATTTTTTTCTCCTTTCTTAGAAAACTAAGCAAGTGGCTTAGCAGATACACGAACACCAGCCACTTTGTTTTCATAAATATCAACGATACCATATACTCTATGTTTTTGAATATAAGCATCACTATCAGGGTTATTTTCTGGAACAATAATGTCAGATGCTGTATGTTTTGGCCATTTTAATATAGCAGATTTTTCAACTATCATGAAGTTTATATCTTTTCCTTCCTCAGCAACTAACTCATAATAATCAGTTCCAGATGCTAAAGTATTACCAGTGAATTTAGTGTAAGTGTCTCCACTTTTAGTGTAATATGTTTTACCACTTACATAACTTGCATCTTTAGTCTTTTCATATTCAGCACTTGCTTTTTCATAACCACCAATTGACTCTTTTCCTTCATCTCCGCTTAATAAGTTAATAGCAGTATAGAATCTCTTTTGAGGTACTTTAACAATACCAGCAAATTCATCTAAAACACCTGTTGATTTATATTTTTCAACATTTTGTGCTTTTCTAAGTAATGTAGATGTGATAAATAAGTATCTTGATACTCCATTAACTTCCTCTTCATCCATAGCACTTTGTTCTCTTTGAATTGCACTTAAAATATCATCACCACTTGTTAAAGTTTCATTAGTAATAGAAACACCTTCTTTTCCAGCAAGTGTTGCATAAGTAAATGCATCTTGTTCTGGTGCTGACTGTGTTCTAGCAAATTCTCCAGCTAATTTACCAAAAGCAAGTTCTGCGCTTTCTTCATTATCCATAGTATCAACTTCAAATTTTGTACCACGGTCATAATTAGCTTTATGAGTTTCCCACTCTAATTTTACGTTTCCTTTCTTATAACCACTATTTCTTGAATAATCTTTTAAACCATCCATAGAATATTTAGCAATTAAAAATTCTCCAGCTTTTTGTCCCATTTTTATATCTTTTTCAGGACTATTTAAAATACTAGATGTTTCCGCATTTTTATATACCTCATCTAGCACAGGTACATAGTTTTTTGACAATGTAATATTGTTCATATTATTTTCCTCCTCTTTTGATTATTTTTTATCTGTACTTAGACCCATTGCTTCACGTAATTGGTCTGTTGTACTATCTTCTTTTGGAGCTTGTGGTGTAGTTGTAAATTTTGGATTTGCAACATCACTAAGGAATGCCCCACTATCCTTTTCTTGTAAATCTTTAAGCCATTCAGAAGCACCTAAGAATTTTTTTGACTCTTCATCATACTTAAAGTCTTTAGCATTAAATTGTGCTATTACTCCAGCTTTAGCGCTTTCACTTGCAAATTTAATGTCATTAAAAAAAGCATTAGTTCTTTCTTCTCTAATACTTCTTTCTTTAGCATCATTTTGTTCTTTTACTAAATCATTGTATTTAGTTTCCCATTCTGATGCTGATTTTTTGATGCTTTCAATGTCCATATCTTTGTAAGATTTTATTTCATTGTTAGCATCATCAAGTTGTGCTTTTAAATTGTCTTTCTCCTCTCTAAGTACTTGAGTACTTTTTCCATACTCAGCCATAATTGTGTCAATAGTCTCCTTTTCAAGTTTTAGACCTTCTAAAAATTCACGTTTCATATATTTTTCCTCCTTCGTATTTTTTACGTGGTCACGTCCACGTGTGAATTAAAATATTTACTAGTCCTATCGTTGCTATGTCACACGAAAAAAGCCGATATTTCTATCAACTTGGTGCCTTTGTAGGAATTGCACCTACTATTTTCTTTCAAGGCATTAAAAAAGTGCTTTATTTAGCACTTATATTGTATAAAAATTTGACTTTTTACATAAAATATAGTAGAATGTAAGTGTAATTACATTTGAGATTAATCTTGGTCCATATTTGGGACTGATGGTTAATCTCTTTTTTTATTTTCTTTTATTTATTACAACTACATCCTTATTTTGTTTTACCATTATTTTATCAACCCATCTTCTTTCTTTATTTTTATAAATCCTTTCTATTTGTTTACTAACAGATTCAATTGTTATTTCGCTATCGCTTATATCAAAAATGAAATTATTTGACTGCCCTTTCTTTTTCTTAATTGCAGAGTCCAGAGTATTTTTCCCTGAACCTGTAATTTCTTTTAAATCCCAATATTCATTTTTAAACAAGTAGTCCGCTGTTTTAATACTTTTCGGACTATTTATTCTTGGCAACATATATACTTCTCCACCAAATGTATCTTCTAACCATTCTGCAACTTCTTTTTCTTTATTAGAATAATCTAGTACAACATTTTTATTATCAACTTCATATTTTTGATTTTCATGTACAAAATATTCTCTATCTTTTACTACATGACTATTTGGTTGTGCATTTTCTAGCCATTCATCAGTTATATTAATATAATTTTCTTTTTGTATAGTATTTCTACTATCTACATACTCTCTACTATAATCTCTTGTTAAATTATTATTTTCTAACCACTGACTATAATTACTATTAGTAATTTCTAATTTTTCTTTTACTTTTTTATATTCTGTTAAATCTTCTTCGTCTTTTACCACCAACATTTTTCTTTTTAATGCTCTTATATTTCTTTCTTGATTTCTTTGTTCTTGTAACTGTTCATATTTTTTTGCATTTTCTTTTTCATCTATTCTCTCTTCTATCTTTTCCCATTCCCATGTTGGTCTCATATTATGATAACAATTTATGCCTTTAAGTCCCAACATTTTTCCATAACCGGTTTTTTCATATAGATTATCATATTTATCGTTAGAACCAACTATCATGTACTTTTTGCCTTGCCACTCAACGTGTACCTCATAATCTTCTTTAGTATATTTAGTTCTCGTTCTTGCACCTAAGTGTTGGTCAACATAAACCAAGTTTGTATTTAAATCTTTAGCATGCTGTATTTCACAGTCTCCAACCAATTTATTAACTCTTGTTACCACATCTCTTCTTATCGCGCTTTCTATAGAATAACTTCTACCACTTTCATAATTTGCTGTTTTAATACCCTCTTTAGCAAAATCTTTCAAGCTTCTTCTAATGCTTTCGGTATAAGTATATACACCACTGGCAGTTTCTAAATATGCCTTATTAATTATTCCTCTATAAGTTGCATTTAATCCCTCAATAGCTTTAGTATTTATTAATTCTGTAATATCTTTGCATTCTTTATATGCTTCGGATATTAAATTGTTAATAGCATTACTTTTATACAATTTTGTAGGGTCCATACTAATTATACCTTTTTCATAATACGATTTTAAACTATCTAAATTATTTATTCTAGTACCGGAATTAGTTAATATTTCTTTAAGAACCTTTTCTATTTGCCTTTTATTACTTTTCATAATTTTCAGATTATTTTTTTCAAAGGTTTTAAGTTCATTTAACTTATCAATATACCACTCTAGTGACCCTTGAACATGTTGATAACTTTTTAGTTTTTCTAACACTTGGTTTATCAATTCTAATTCTATCTCATCATATATTTCAATGAGTGGCTTTATTAGTTTTTCAAACTCTAATTTATTCATTATTCTTCCTCAGGCTCTTTTTCTAATTTATCTTCTGTTATTTTTCTGTATTCCTTTTGTCTTTCAACGAACTTAATTGCCTCAGACTCTTTCATATTCTTTGTATCCATAATATATTGAACATCACTTGTTATATCAGCGTTTCTTTCAAGCAATGCTTGATTTCTAGCACTTTCTTTATCAACTAAAATACTATCATCCCAATCATGCTCAACAATGTAATCATTTTTGACTTTTATTCCATATAATTTACATAACACATAAATACTATAAATTAAATCATCAAAAGCTTGTTGCATTGAATCTTGTATATCAGCAACAGTGACATAATAGTCCTGTTTAGCAGATTTTATTTCTGTTGCAGTTTTTGCTATGGTTTCCATTTTAGATAAAACGCCAAATGCTAGTCCACATTGACTCTCTGCTTGCCTTAATAGTTCATTTAATCCGTTGAACAATGATGTATCTCTAATTTCAGGACTAAATATATTGTATGTTTTATCCTTTGACTCATCAAAATTCAATTTTCTAAATAATCTTTTCTTTCTAGCAGGCAATTTGTAATTTTTATTTTCCACTCCCTCTAATAAACTAATATCAGAATCTATTGCAAGTTCTGTACCTTCAAATTCCCAAAGTGTTCTTGAAAATTGTTTATCTATCTCCTCTAATGTTTTAATCGCTGGATACCAAAGTGGAACTCCACCTGGAAAAGAATTATCTATTGTGTTAGCATTCTTCATACTAGCAAAACCGCCTAGTATTTTGTCTACACCTTCTATACTTGAAACTTCTTCAATATCTTTCCATTTATCAACATCTTTTATATCAATTTTTCTTTCAAAAATAACTCCGCCTTTTCTTCCTTTGTAAACTATATTTTTAATAATCAATATATTTTCTTTTGCCTCTTGATATTCAAGTCTTGTATAAACATCATTTCCGTTTGTAAATTGGTCCATAACTATACATGCTAGTAAATTGCCGCTATCGTCGAATTTTACTGGAATAAACTTATCTGCTTGAATTACGCTAACATCCATTTTACCATTATTATAACTAGGCTTAAAGAAAATACTTGATTTACCTATCATGTATTCTGTATTTACTCTTTTTCTTCTTAAAAACTTTTGATACACTTCATTTATATATGGTTCAGAACATACACTTTTATATTCAATAGTCACAGCCTTTGCGACTTTTTCACACATGGTTTTGGCTACATGCAGTGAAATGGTTGTATCATCTATCCACGGTTCACTTCCGTTAAAAATAGCAGCCCATTTTTGAATAGCATCCAACATTTCTTGCGATGTTTGAGTATCCAAACCAAAGTCATTTATTATTTTCTTGTAATCAAACATTTTATTCCACCATCCTCTTATTTTGTTAATTAAATCACTAATCATCTTTTTCATCAACTCCTATTGTCGGCAATAATGCTCTTATAAACTTCCATATTCCCATAATTAAATATCTTTTTGCATCCATACAATGGTCATTTTGTTTTATAGGTACTTCATTACCTTTATCTAGTTGGTCTTTATCATATTCGTATTTGTATTCTTCTTCTATTAAATGTTTTTGCTTAGGAGATACAAATAATTTTCTATAAGAAAACATTTTTTGAACTCTAGATATTCCTAAACCAACATCATTTTTCGCATCTCTTACTATTACATCCGGACATACTTTCTTAATTTCTTCTGCAAGTCCTTTTGCGGAAGGGTCTATAAATACAAATAAGACATTTAAACCCGTTCCTTTTTCTAGGCTCTCTTTAAAATTTTTAAAGTCTAAAGCATAATCGCTAGGAGATTTTTGTTTTCCAGTTTCTCTACCCGAATAATAATATTCATCTATACCTCTTACACACTTATCAACATAGTCAATTCCAAATGCTTGATAAGTTGTAGCATTCATTTGCCCATAGTCAATACCAATGTTTATTTCTTTCATATGTTGATAATTTTCTTTTGTACATTCACAAACATGACTTTCTTCATTAAACATATAATAAATCAGTTCATCTATGCCTGTACATAAACCAAGCCAAAGCCATTTATACATTTTAGGGTCTAATTCTTTTAATATTTCAGCGGTTTGAATTAATTTCTTACCTATCCATTCTTCTGGAACATCTCTATAATCAGTATGAACATGAATACAGTCTTTTCTTAACGCCATTTTGTTAAGCCATTCCATAACAGGTGCCTTTGGATTTTTTGGTGGGTTAAAATAATACTCCATAACAAACTCATCATCGTTTCCACGAATAAAAGTCGCTTCTATATTTTGAAGTTCGTCTTCTCCTTCGCCTTTACTAAAGAACTCAGTTACCTCATCTATTTCAACCAATACAATTGGTCTACTTTCATCTATCATACCTTTAGTGTCGTCTATACTATCATTACCAGTAAAATAAATTGTATTTCCAGTAGGTAAATATGTAATTTGCATCGGACTAACAGTTATTTTAAATTTGTTTTTAGGCACTTTTAATCTTGTAATGGCTCTTTTACATTCGTTAAACACAGTCTTTTTTAACTTGTTATGAAACTTACGCATTATAACGACTGAGCCAGGTTTGGGAGTGATAATCCTTTTAACCGCTCTTAATGCTCCACGACTTGATTTCGTTCCAGCACGTCCGCTTGTATATATTTGATGCGTGTGTAATATGTCATTGAAATTCTGGTAGTATTTAGAAATTATCAAATCACTCAGTTTTACTACAGTCTTTTGGTAAGTCATCTACTATCACAACTCCATCTTCATTATTTTTTTCGTGTGTTTTTATTTCTCTTAATTTGATTTCCTTGTCTATTATTATTCCGTAAGCACTAGCTACATCTTTAATATTAGTGAATGAATCCAACTTATCTGCTTTGTCTTCAATAGCAAGGAGTAATTTGTTAATAATACTTTTCTTCTTTTCGTTAAGGCTATCCATGTATTCTAAGACATCTTTAGTATTCTCTTCTTTTTTTTGCTCAATTTTTTTCAAACTCTCGCTATCTGTATTCACTAGCTTTCTAACAGTAGTATCACTAACTCCGTGTTTTCTAGCAACTTCAGAATAATTCCCACAGTCAATATAATCGGCAACTATTAGTTTCTTTTTCTTGTCTGTTAACTTCTTTCTTACTTTTGACATATCAACCAACTTACAAGTTCTCTTTTGTTTTTAAATCTTTCCGTATGTCTATATAATTCGTTTTCTTCGTTTTCTTCAAAAGAAACTGAATAGCTTTTACTAATTTTTCCTTCCTTAGCAACAATTATTTCAACTAAAGTAACTTTATATTTTTCAGATAATTTTGTTAATAATATTCTTATACACTTATCTAAATTCATATTAAGCACCTTCTTTTTTATGATCCTTTGGTTTATTAATTATTTCTACACAACCTTTTTTAACCAAATATTCTGCTCTTTCTTTTGTAATAGAATATTTGTAACCTGGTTGGAGTAAACCTAGTTCTTTATTTTCTTTGTCTCTAAAGTTAGGAATAATTACTTTAACTTCTATCATATAAACACACTCCTTTCAATTTTGGTTGCGGAAAAAAGAATTGAACTTTTACCTTTGGCTTCTGAAACCAATATGCTAACATTACACCATTCCGCGATTTTTTTATTCGGATTTTTTCGGAATTAAAAAACAACCGATTAAGGTTGCTTTAATAAAACTAGAACATCTAGTATCCACAATAGATACCATAGAGCAAATACAAGTGCACTATAAACCATTTTTAAACTCACAAAGTCGATTTATTCATATTCACTCTATGCTACCTATTGTTTTGGTTAATTAATCCCAATAAGTAACACTGCTAATTACAACTCTCCCCCGTTGTTCGGTTTTATTCTTTTAGTACATTAGCCATACCACATCCAAGAATAATAGAAGTTCCGTTTTTAAGGCTGAAACGTTAAACCGCTATCCATCATAGCTGATACTATACACTTTTGTCGGGCAATTACCCCCGTCTCAGCATAGATTTAGTGCAATAAGCACCCTAGAAAGATACATTAAAATTTTCCAAAGGACAATGGTAAAGATATATCTCTCTAGGCTACTAATTGTAGCCACTAGGGATTTTGATGTAATAAATGAGTATTCATTTCTAATCGTACTCATTATACACATTATACCACACCCAAACTGCTCATTTCTGCTCATCTTTAACGAAATTGTTATTTTTCGGTGTTTTCCCATTGTATTCATCGTAATATCTTCTAACTTGTGCAACTGAATAATCCATTTCTTTTGCTATCTGATTCCAAGTCATTCTCTTGTAATCTTTCATAAAAGCAATTGTAAGTGCTGGTTCTGATAGTTTCATTCTATCTATTTCTTTATAGATGTAGTTTTCACAATTGTTTCTGTCTACATACAACTTTCTTAATTGCGTGAACAACTTATCAGTTCTAATTATTGAATTAATCATATTAGAATTAGCATTACTGCTACAACTAACTAATACTTCTTTAAGTTTGCTTGCAGATATATTGTAATTATTAGCTATTTCTGTTTGAATGTAATCAATTTGATTATCTATTTTATTTAATCTATTCCATACTTCAACAATACTTAATTCTTCAATCATTTAAGCCACCACCTATCTCTAACGTGTAAAATAATGCACTCTTTTATTAATCTTTTTATTATCTCTTTTCTTTTTCTTAAAAACTCTTCATCTTCACTTTTTGACTTCAACAAACGAAACTTATGTTCATCATTCTTGAAACCAAATTCTAAATAGACTACGTTACCTTCTACATACTCTATTGTGTTTTGTGTAAACCTAAACCCCCTATTCAATAGTTCTATCAACGACCTATCATAGTTTAGCCTGTACACATATATCACACTCCTATTAATTCTTTGATTTCTTCTTCAGTATATATTCTATTTTTATATTTATTATTTAAGTGATTATTTGTCTTGTTAAGTTCTGCTAGTAAGAATTGCCTATTTTCAATACCTAACAGCTTATTTAGATTTAGATTTAAAGTCTTAGATAGTTCCATATCGTTTTTAATTTTTCTTCTGTCTTTTCTTACATTTTTAAGTTCTTTGACAATTCTATAACAAGCCTTAGTATCTAGTTTCTCACTTTCTATAAGATGTAATAAATCACTTATTCTATAATCTACTGCTTGCAAATTAGCACTTAAGTTATTTGTATAAGATTGTAATTCATTCATTAGTTCAGATATTTCTTTTACCTTTTCTATTATTTCCACATTTATTTATTCCTCCTTTAAATTGTTTCCCATTTTATCAATACATTTTGAATATAATTATCTATTTTTTCTTCTATTGTATCCCCTTTAAACCAACAATTTTGTTTCCAATTGTAAGCAGACATACACTCTTGTTCTATTTTTCCACTTGGATAAATATAAAAGTAAACACGTCTACACTCACTTCCATAATAAGTGGCTATCCCGCCTAATGATATACAATAACAATTTTCATTATTCCAATTAATAATTTTTTCTTCAATATCAGAATTAATTGTTATATCTCGGCTATTTTCATAACCACCTTTGCCTCTATATTTCAAATATTTAGAACATATATTTTTAACCATTTCTACCTTATCTTTTGGTATTACTTTTTTTAATTCTTCTCTATCAGCACTACAACTTATTTCACAATAAGCACTAATTTCAAATTTCAAATTGCATTTATCACATTTAACTTTTCTATAATTTGAATATTGTTTGCATATCTTAAAATTATATTCATTATATTCATTACAATAAGGGCATTCTATTCTAAAATTGCTCATAACTATTTCTCCTTTAAATTGTTAATTTCATCTATTAGTTCATTGATTTTATTCATTAAAAATTCACAGTATGCATCAGTTTTATTCTTACTAATCCAAGTGTCTATATAATCGCTATAAAATTCATCTCCATTAGATTTTATGTTTTTTATCTTTTTTGGTTCTACGATTATTTCTACTTCATCATTCAAATTACTATTTAAATTTAAATTTTCCCATAACCTATAATTATTGCCATTTACATAACATTTTTCTTGATAGGCATTACTCCATTTATATTCATAAATACTATAATTAAATTTTATCTTTTTAGGTGCCTTACCATCTTTAACTAATCCTATTAATTCATATATTGTTATTTTCATATCTATTCTCCTATTTTCTCTACTAAATCTAATGGAAACAAGAAAGTATTAAAAACATCACTCATTAAACTAAATGCTACATATCCTTTAGGAAATTCAAATATTCTTGTTTCTTTGTTGTAATAATCTGATAAATCAAAATCAAATTTTATTATTGATTTTTTATTAATTAAATTAAAACTTACTCCATCTTTTAGTTTATATTTCATTACTATTACTCTCCTTTTCTATTTCATATACCTTTTCTAAAACTTTTTGATATATTGAATTTCTAGCAATTTCAGGCGCATATAAGTAATGGTCTTCATATAACCATCTCTTTAATTCGTTCCAGTTATTTTCTAGTTTACGATGTTCTTCTTCATCGTAGCAATGTGTAGTTCCTTTAAGTTGTGACTTTAATTCTGCATTTTCTTGTTGTAAATATTCATAGGTAGGTTCAGCAGTTTGCCTTACAATAAATGATAAATCCTTAGGTAAGTCGTCATAAGAAACTCTACAGCCTAGTATTGTTCTAAAATTTGTTATTTTATCTTTTACTTCTATTAAATTCTCATTTAACACAACTTCTAATCTTTTAGTTAAATATTCATTTTTCAGCTCACATATTGCTTTTTGTATTCCATTAAATAAATCTTTTTCAGGCTTAATCTCTTCAATTTCAATATCAAAGGCTTTTAATTCATCTAAGAAAATCTCTTCTTTAACATTCATTCTAACTCTCCTTCTAATATATTTTGTATTATCTTTGCTCTTATGCCGAATTCACTTTCTTTACCTGTTCTACAATAATAAGAAACACCGGATGAATATCCTACATTTATCATTTCATCTATAGTTTTATTTGCTTTTTCAATTATTTTTTTATATTTATCTTTTTCATCTGCTATAATCATTATTGCTTCAAATAGTTTTCTTGCTTTTGGAGCTAATACTTCTGGTTTTACTAAATGTAATTCTTCTAAAATATCTTTTATTTCATCTGCAGTCATTAATATTTCTCCTTTCTATTTCTTGCATTGTATCTAATACTTCTCTCATTGTTCTTGACTTATTTTCCATTAATATATAATTTGGAGATATTGTTTCACTTACTTTTCTACCATCTTCAAATTCAACAACTTTACTACCATTTCTATTATTTATATCGTTCATAATATATTCTTTTAACTTATTCCAATTATCTTTTAAATTTCTTGCGTATACTTTAACATCATCAAATATTGTATCTTCATCTAGCTCTAGTATTAGTGTTATATCTTCCATTTCTAGTCTAAATGTTTCTTCATTTGTTTGGGCTACTAATAATTGTTCTTTTAGTTGTTGGCTTTCTTGTTGTAATTGTTCTGATAAATCTTTATAAAATTCTAATTGCTTTTTAGGATTAGTTATACTTGTTTCATATATACTCATTCCGACACCCCTAATCAATATCTCTTTTATCTAACCACTTATAAATTTTTTTTAAATCTTCTTTGGTTTCAATTCTAAAAGACTTATCTTTTCCACTTTGCCTAGTTTTTAAATAAAATATAATTCCATCTCTAGTATCTAAAGTAAACCATAATTTTAAATCTAAATATTTAGGCATTTTCCTATTTTCCATTGCAGAATATTGTTTCCAAGAATTATGTTCCATTACATAATCAATTAAATCTTTTAAATCTTGACTATTCATTCTGACACCTCATTCAATATCTTTTTTATTACTTCATTATTTTCATGCATCATTACTTCATTTAAAATATATCCATTATCTAATACCCATTCACAAGGTTCAGGATAATTCAAATATTCTTTAACAACAATTCCTTTATTTCCTAAATTAGTTTCAATATATTTTCCTAAGTAAGAAAATTTAAACTTTGCATTATCAATACCACTATTATTATTTATTTTTTGTTTCATTATTCCTCCACCTTTACAACTAAATCGGCTTTTATTAAGTCAAACATAACATCACTACCCCAATTACAAAATTCTAATTTTCTTGTAGGAATATCAAATATAATGTCTTGATATTTGTGTGGATGGTCTTTTAATTCATATTCCAAAACCAAATTTTTTGTGCCATTATAATATTTTCTTTTAAATCCATACTTTTCTAATTCTTTTAAATCTACATTATCTTTAATCTTTAACATATCTATCCTCCTCAAAATGGTATCCCATCTACTATATCTTCTTTTACTTCAACTTTAATAATATATTTGCTATCTTCTATTTTAATTTGAATATTTATATCTTCTTCTTGTATTTTCCAAACTCTTTTTAATGTATTTATCAAAGTTTTCATATCTGGCATTTCATCAAATATAAATTCATTTAATTTCATTCTTCAACCTCTATTCCGTGATCTTCAAGTAACTTTCTTAATGCCCTGTTTTCTTCTTGTAATTTTTTTATTCTTTTGTATGCTTCTAATCCGTCAAGTATATATTCTAGTTCAACCAGTCTACTTACTCTTTTAGGACTTTTCTTACCAACTTCCCATAAATCGTCTATTTCCTTTTGTATTCTATTTTTTTCTTCATCATAAAATTCAATTAAATCTTTCATACTTCCATCCTTTCTAATTTTTGTTGATACTTTTGTACAGAGCCTTTTACAGGTCTAGCAGAAGACCTTTTCAAAGTGTTAGGTCTTCTACCTGCGTTAATCTTTTTAACAGCGTATTTGTCTGTCATACTTTCTGCTAGCTTTTGTTTTAGTTCCTCTATCTCTTTATCTTTGACTTGAAGTTCAGTATTAAGTTCATTTAGTCTTTTAGTTAATCCTCCTTTAGCACCTCTAACTTCTTTTAAGAGTTTTTCAGTTTTATATAATTTATTTCTTAATTCATCCACTAGTTCAGTACTTTTTTCAAAATCAAATGTTAGCTTTTCTATTTGCTTTGTATAATCCATTTCTACTTGAGTTAAATCTTCAATTGCATTGTAAGCTTTTTTAAGTTCGCTTTCTAACTCTCTAATCTTTCCATTTAATTTCGTATTTTGTTCTTTCATGTATTCATAATCTTTTTTATAAAATATTTTAATTTTCACTTTCTCTCAACCTCATTTCATCTACATAGTTATCTGCATCTTCTTCTGTATTTTCTTCTTCCTTTAGTTCCAGATACTCATCGTAACCTGGATAATAACTCTCTAAATCCTTTGTTTCCATACTAACTCCTAGAAGGGTAAATCATCATCACTAAGTGAAACTTGCTCTCCAAATTCCGCGAATGGGTCTGATGCTGGTTCTTCTTGCTTTTCTTCAACTGGTGTGTATGATGGTGTTTCAGTACGCACTGTATAATCTGCTTCGGGTATTTTTGAACCTTCACTTGACTTTGTATCTAAGAATTGTACTTTACTAGCTATTACATAAGTTTCATAAATCTTAGTTCCATCTTCTTTTTCATAATTTCTTGTTTTTAGTCGACCAGTTACAGCTACTAAACTTCCTTTCTTGCAATACTTAGCTAGATTCTCTGCTTGTTTCTCATAAATGCAGATTTTTGGAAAGTCTGCTAGTCTTTCTTCTCCATTTTCGTTTTTTCCATTATTTATAGCAATAAATATTGCTGTAGCTGTCATACCACTTTCTGTGGTTTTTAATTCAATATCCTTTGTTATTCTTCCTATTAAGTTTACACTATTCATAATCTTTCTCCTATTCTTCCACAACTAGCATATTTTCTTCTGTAATTACTAGTTTTAAATTTCCTTTCAATTTTAATTTTTTATATATTCTTGAAGTTTCTACAAGCTGGTCTATAGCACGTTTTCTAAAGTCTTTAGCACATCTTATAAGTATCTCTTCGTTTGTTGTTGCTATGTAACCTTTGCTTGAATGAGCTATAAACTTACTTGCTTTATCTTCATAATAAAGTGCGTTATTTGCTTTAACGGCGTGTCTAAATGTTCTTTCGTTCATTTCAATGCCGTTTTCTTTAAGTTCTTTTAACAGAACATCTTTTGTTTTCCATTCCCCCATATCACACAACTCATATAACATTTTTTACCTACCTTCCAAATATTTTAATAATTCTATTTCTTGTGGTGTCATAGTACTAATTCCACACTCGTGACACTCACTAATTAGTCCATCCAATAATCCCCTAAATTCACTCTTATTCATATCACTAGACCTTTTATACACCAAGTAACTTTTAAATGTATTACCGCCATTTTTATATGTAGTTTGCAAGTCGTAATATGAAAAGTAATCATTGATGTTAACTTGAGATAACATACTCAGATAATCGCGTGGTGCATATCTTTTAATTAGCTCAGTATGAAGTTCATCTTTACTTGTATTTAACTTGCTTGCTAATTCAGTTACTAGAACCCAGTAATAAGAATTCATACTTTTAGTTCTCTTTTCACTAAATGGCTCTATCTTAACATCGTACACTTTGTCTTGGTCTAGATTAGATACTTCAATTAGTAACTTGTTCTTCTTGAATAGTCCTTTCATTCTCCCTCCATATACTTTTTAACGAGTTCTAAAGCAATTTGTTCATTTATTGGTAAATCTACATACTTTCTTACATTTTCTCTTAAATGAAGTCCTTTAAGTGCTTTGATTTCAATACCGTAGCATTGCTGATAACCAATTCTGTATAAGTTAAGTTGATATGCTAAATATTCTTTATCAAGCACTGATGTTCTTTTAATGTCGCCAAGTGCAGTATCTCCATTTTCAAGTTTTAGTACTAGGTCTAATCTGCCAGCTGCTATTGGTTCTTCATTTTGAAATAATATAATCGGTACTTCGTTGTCTAAGCATTCAAAATTGTAATGTTTTTTTAAGAATTTGTAATTCTTCAATTCTGGAATATTAATATCAATTCCTAACTTCTCAAAGTTCTCAATACTTTCGTGAACTTCAGTTCCTTTTTTGGCTGCGTTATCTAATACTTCTTTTGATATGCCATTGTATTTATTCCCGAATTTAACTTTCAGTATCTGTGTGATACTGGGAACACACACGCCATCAACCAAATACTGGTGTAATTCATCTATGTACTCAAGTGTGTGTTCTTTTATTTCCCACGTATTCATTATTTAACCTTAACTCTGATAGAACTTTTTACCGGAGAAAATTTAACATATTCATCATATAAATCTGGATTATCTTCTCTAAATCTTTTACTATCGAATGTTTCTCTTTCAGCTGGTGCTATGTAGGTTACAGTTAAACTATCTGTTTCTAACTTAAGAATATTTTTGCTTTCCATTTCACTTAAAATGCTTTGTTTTAATTCCTCTTCTTTTTCCTTTATTTCTTTTAGTGCTTTTTCAAATTTGGCTATATTCTTTGATACTTCAGCATTAAGTATTCCTATTCCGTTTTCAATTTTAATTAGTTCCATTTTCTTTTTCCTTTCTCTTTTCGTTAACTTTCTTAATTATTTCACTTGCTTTAATCATTGACATATCTTGTAATTTTTCAAGGCCATTAGCTTTTAATAATTTCTCTAAGTTTTCGCCTGCGTAAATTTTTACAATTTCTTTTATTTGAGCTGGTGTAATTTTTATATCAGTTTCTGTAGTTTTATTCTCTATCTTTTTAGCAGTTTCCTTAACTCCCTCATCTTCAGTTCTTTTTAAAAATTCGTCACTTTCGCTATCGCTGTATATTCCTGAATAAGCTATCTTGCTATTTTTTAAAATTACCCTATCCATACATCTTTTTAAAGCCATAGCGTAAGGATAATCATTTTTACAATTACTTTTACTTACTTCTCCTACTTCATAAATTCCTTGTTCGGGACAATTGTAAGCAAATACCAATGAGTTGTTAAAACCATCTTTGTCTATAGTCACACACTCAGGTTTAAATTTTAATTTTTCTTCTAATACATCATTTACTTTTAAACAACCATCATGACTTATAATTAATCCACTGTACATTGCTTTAGTTTTGTTAGCATAAGTGTTAACTAATATCCAAAAGTCACTTGCTTTAAGTATTCCTTTGAATTTAGAGCTTTCTAATAATTCAACAGCTTTGCTTTTTGCTTCTTTGTATTTTGCTGTATAAAATGCAACTGGTATTTTTTGACCGTTTATATTTTCTGTTTCTTTTTCGCCAAAATCATACTTATCATTTTCTTTTGTTTCCATTTACTCCTCCATAAACTTTTTAATGCTGTTTAATAAGTCATTTATTTTCTTTTCAAATTCTTTATCTTTCTTCATTTCTTTTTCAAAACTTGCAAATTCTATACCGTGCTTTATCGCGTTTACTAACTCGTTTTCTGTCATAACTTTATCGTTAAATAATCTAATTGCTAGCATTCCAATTAATGCTTCTATGTTGTCCTTATTTCCAAATACAAAGCATTCTTTCTCGTTTATCAATATGATGCCTTTTCTTGTACTTTCTAAAGATTTTAAAAATCTGTTTTTATTAATTTGAATTTGTTTTTGCAATTCCTTAACATAATTTTCTTTGTTTGTTTCAATTTCCTTTTTCATTTTTTATCTCCTATCTTTCTTCTATATTTTTCTTTGCCCACCATTCGCACACGTCAATCGGAATTCTCGTTCCAGGATTTTCCTTTGCGTAAAATGAGTTTAATATTGCTATCTTTTCTGTACCTGTTACCACTTTTAACAAAACCTTTAAGAACTTATCGTAAGTTAGCTGAAAGTCTTCTTCTTTCATAGTCATTAAGTCTTCGTATTTTTCTTTCGTGAATTCTTTGTTGAAATACATTTCAGTTCTTGATTTGATGTAATCTACACTTCTATGTCTCGCTTCATGTAAGTTCATAGCTTCATGATAAAATATTCTTCCGCACCAACCGCACTTTTCAGTGATTATTCTTTTCTTGGTTTCTTCCTTAGGTTCGTAAATAAAAATTTCTAATTTTGGTGGTATTGTTTTGTAGCCATTCTTTCTATGTTCTTCGTATTTTAATTCTGCTACTTCTTTTTTGATTTTCATTAGTTGGTCATGCCACACCTGATATTCGTCTGCTGATAAATCAAACTTTGGATAATCTTTTCTAATTTGCTGAATAAACAACATCACTTCATCATTTGTCATTTAATATCCTCCCATCGTTTTTGGTTCAAGAACGTTGATGGGTAAGGAATGTATTGTTCATCTTTCCATTGACTATCATTTTTGAAGAATGCTATAGCTAGTAGTATTTGCTTTTGTTCTTCTTCTGTTGGTTTGTTTTTCAAATACCATTTCAAACAATTTTCTTTGCTACGTTTCTTTGGATATGCCTTCCAAAATTCTTCAAATTGCGCAATAGATATATTATTTCTTTCATTCTTTTCATTCTTGTTAGTGTTCACTTGTTGTTCATTTGTTGTTCGTTTGTTGTTCACTTGTTGTTCAAGTTGCTGTTCATTTTGCTGGTACAACTCCCAATTTAGTATTGTAATCAGGCGATTTTTGGAACTTGTTTGTTGTTCAATTTGTTGTTCGTTTTTTAGCATTTTCAAAGTTCGTTCTACTTTGCTTTCATCAATCTTTAGTTTCGTTGCTATAGCTTTTCTGCCTGTTATGAGTTGCCCAGGTTCAAGTGTTATCTTTTTGGAATTAAACAATACATCAACTTTTTTATGAGTAGCATTTAAAAGTAAATATATCCATATTCCTAATGTTTCAACATCCTTACAAACTATAGGATTATCTAATAGTTTTCTATATAACTTAATATATCCATCCATTTGTCTGTTCCTTTCCCTAGTTTTTTAACCAATACCCCATTTGATTTTTCTCTATAAATTTGATATAATGTTTTATAGAAAGATTTGTACAGGTCTTTCTTTTTTTATGCTATAAAACTACTTGCTACAAGACTTACAACTGCTACTATTCCTATCAATTTCCATGCTTTAATGTGCTCTTGCAATTGTTCTTCGCTATCAAAGAAATAGTCTATTATCTTATTCATGTTCTCTTTCTCCTTTCTTAATTTTTCCTGCTATAGTATTCATTTAAAAACTCATTTACAAGATTAACTAAATATTTTTTTTCATCATCAGTTATTGGATTAACAACTTCAACTTTCCATTCATTCATTTTGTTTTTCCTCCACTGATAATTTATGTTTTTTGATACTTATTTGTGTTTTTGTCACGCATTAAGTTTCTCCTTTCTTTTTTGTCTTGCTGGGACTTATTTTTTTATTATTGATTTTTTCTTTGTTCTCCTTTACAATATTTATCTGAAAGGAGTGAGTTATATTGGATTGTTTTAAGTGCATTATTTTAATATTTGTATTAAAAGTTTTATACGATTTTTCTTCTTGGTTGTATGGCTATTTTTTGCGATTTAAATGGGTTTGTTATTTCAATACTAATAACAAAAATTTAACAAGTTACTATTATCAAATTATTAAATATTTAGATACTTTCCCATATGAACAAGTTGGTGCTGGTATTTATGAAAGCTATAATAGGCAAAATGTTGAAAATCTTTTTATTAAAACACACGGCTATTACAGACATCGTTTTTTGCAAAATTTTAATCCATTTTATTGGATAAATATAATAGTATTCTTACCGCAAAAAATAATCGGTTATTTAAATATAAGATGTAAAACGAAAACAGTACATCTTTTTAATCTTATTTATTGGTTGATTTCGGTCATATTTACAATTTATAATAACGAAATAACAACTTATATTAAAGATTTAATAAAACTACTTTTTAATTTTTTTACAAAAGAATGATTTAATTTTTTCATTTCTTTTTTTTATTAATTTGTTTTGTTTCATTAATTCCTTAATCATTAAATCATTGAAATCTTTTGATATATAACTAAGAATTAAGCTAATCAATAAAATATCTTTAACAAATTTTAATAATGCTTTAAATATCATCCTTTCTTCTCCTATTCTTCTTTTTCTTGTAATTCACCGTTTTGGTGAGTTGTGGGTAAAAAAATATCATCCACTTTTAAATTAAAGTACTCTGCTATTTTAAACATTTCGTCACCATTAAATTTTGTTTTGCCAAGTTCTTTTGAACCATATTGTTTAGTAGTTATGCCTAATAACTGAGCTAATTCATTTTGTGTAATCTTCTGTTCTTTTCTTAAAAGTATTAATTTATTTTGCAATTTTTACACTCTCCTTCCCTATTGCACTTTCATTTTATCACCATTTCGGTACATAGTCAACACTTTTTTTACCTTTTTACAACTTTTTCTTCCATTTTGGTGTTTTTTGTGTTATTATATTAATGAAAGGGGAATTAATATGGATATAAACAAATACATAGGTAACAAAATAAGAGAATTGAGAGAAAGAAAAAACCTTACTCAAGAAGATTTAGCAGAATATTTAAATACCACATCTCAAACTATTTCTAGATACGAAATAGGAGATAGAAAAACTAACCAAGACATTCTATTTAAATTAGCAGAATTTTTTAAAATCTCTATTAACGATTTTTTTCCACCATTATCTTTTGATAATGCAACATTAGTAGAAATATCAAGTGATACTGTGCAAATACCAGTTTTAGGTTCAATTAAAGCTGGTATAGCAATAGAAGCACAACAAGACATATTAGAATATGTAGATATACCAAAAGATTGGCTGAAGGGAAATAAAGAATTCTATGGACTGAAAATCAGTGGAGATAGTATGTATCCAAAATATAGTGAAAACGACATAGTAATATTTGAGCATACAGAAGACTACATACTAGCAAATAATAAAGACTGCGCAGTAATGGTTAATGGCTTTGACGCTACATTTAAGAATGTAACCATTACTGAGAATGGAATTACATTAGTACCATTTAATCTGAATAATAGTGATGGTTACAAGCCTACTTTTTATAGTAAGGAACAAATAACAGAATTGCCAGTTAGAATTGTAGGTATTGCTAGAGAGAAAAGAACTAGATTATAATCGTAATTATGAAAGTGAGGTTTAGGAATGAATACAGAGATTAAAGAAAAATACGATTTAGAAGAATACAAAGAAAAAACATTTGACGACATTAAGCATCTGGACGAAATAGGAAATGAATACTGGGAAGCAAGAGAATTAATGTTTGTTCTAGGATATTCTAAATGGGGAAATTTTAAAAAAGTAATAGAAAAAGCACAAATCAGTTGTAAAGTTAGTGGAAATAATGTAAGCGATTGCTTTGCCGGCGTCGGGAAGTCAATAATTAGTGGAAAAGGAAAAGTTGATGTCATAGAAGATTATCGTTTAAACAGATATGCTTGCTATCTTATTGTACAAAATGCTGACCCTAGAAAAAATGCAATTGCACTAGGTCAAACTTATTTTGCGGTACAAACTAGAAGAATGGAAATAACACAAGAACAATATTCCAAATTATCAGAAGATGAAAAAAGATTATATACTAGAGCGAATGTTAAAAGCAAAAACAAATATCTTTTTGATACTGCAAAAGCAGCTGGTGTAACAAATTATGGTAAATTTAATAATTATGGATACAGAGGTTTATATAATGGAGAGACAGCTGAGCAAATTGCTAAAAGAAAAGGAATAGATTATGAAAAACAAGATATTCTAGACTATATGGGTTCAGCTGAACTAGGTGCAAACTTATTTAGAATTACCCAAACAGATGAAATTATAAAAGAAAAAAATATAAATAACGAAGATGAAGCTTGTAAAACGCATCATAAAGTTGGACAAGCAGTAAGGCAAACAATAAAAAAACTTGGTGGAAGAATGCCTGAAGATTTGCCAACACCTGAAAAATCAATAAAAGAAATTGAAATGGAAGAATTGAAAAAAATTGAAATAAAATAAAAAAACAGCACCTACTGCAATAGGTACTGAAAATTAGAAAAACAACTAAGTCCCAGCAAGAACTTTAAGGAGTTTTTCTATACTCAATTATAACAAATAATGTGCAAAAGCACAATAAAAACATAAAATATTTAAGAAAGGAACAATTTAAAATGAGACAAGGAGCAGTTTATATAAGAGTTTCAACTGACGACCAAACAGAATATAGTCCAGATGCACAACTAAAGAGAATTAAAGAATATGCACAAAATCATGATATTTTAATATCCCAAGAATACATATACATTGAAAATGGTGTATCTGGAAGAACGGTTGCCAAAAGAGAACAATTTAAAAAAATGATACAAAAAGCTAAAGAAAAACCTAAACCATTTGATGTGGTTTTAATCCATGCATATGATAGATTTGCTCGTAATGTTAAAGAAAGCCGTATCTATAAAGAATTATTGAGAGATGACTTAGGAATAGAATTAATTTCAATTACAGAAGATTTTGGATCAGGAAAAAACAGCTTTTTGATGGAAGGTATTAAAGATATACTAAATGAATATTATTCACTTAATTTAAGAGATGAAGTATTAAAGGGTATGTATGAAAAAGTCTCACGTGGAGAGGTTTGCGGTAAAGCGGTGCTAGGTTATAATTTAATTAATAAAAAATTAATAATTAATGAAGAAGAAGCTAAAACTATTAAACTGATTTTTGATAGGTACGCTTATGATAACTTAGGATTATTAGATATTGCAAAACTCGTAAATCAAATGGGTTTAAGAACTAAAACCGGAAATAAATTTGAAAATAGAACAATCAAATATATATTAAGAAATCCAATATACATTGGTAAATTAAGATATTCCAAAAAAGGAAGAGTAGACTATCATACATATTCTGTTATTAAAGAAGAAGACCTCTACGATGGAATACATGAGCGAATTATAGATGAAGAAACTTGGAACACTGTCCAAAAGAGATTAGACAAGAATATACTATTTTCAGTTCCACATAAAATAGATACAGTAAATGCTGATTATTGGTTAAAAGGAATTGTAAGATGTCCGTACTGCAATAACACAATGATTAGACATCAAAAAATTAATTTACGTTGTAACGGGTACGGAAAAGGTAAATGTCATAATAAAACCACAATAAACTTAAAGTTTTTAGAAAAATTAGTATTAAATCAAATGAAACAAGATTTTGATGGTAAGAAAATTTCACTTAATACAATTAAAATCAAAAGCAACGAGAGTAACGAAAGAGATATTATAATTAGACAAATCAATAATACTGAAGCAAAATTTGCTAGAATAAAAGAAGCATATGTAGATGGAATAGACACATTAGAAGAATACAAAAAAAATAAAGAAATAATCTCAAGAGAAATTAACATATTAAAAGAAATATTAGATAAAATAGAAAAGCCAAAAGAAGTTCCAAAGGATAATTTGAAATTAAAAATTAAAGATATATATGATTTATTAACAAACGAAAAAGTAGAAATGTCAGTTAAAAAGAATGCTGCACATATGTTGATAAATAAGATAGTTGTAGATGAAAAAAATATGAAAATACTGCTAACGTACAATGAAAGTCCCTTTTGAAATTAGGTGGTCCAAACGGGGAACTTGGCGCTTGCTTAAGATATCTTTGTCAAAGATTTACTATGCCTGATGAAAAAGGAAGAACACTACTTTCAGATATTGGCTGTGAAGAAATTGGTCACTGCGAAATGATATCTTCTATGATGTATCAACTTATGCGAGGCGCTAGTATTGAAGAAATAAAAAGTGCTGGCTTAAATGATTACTACACAACACACAACAAAGGAGTATTCCCAAGTGGCGCTAATGGTATGCCTTTCACTGCTGCATATATTGCTTCAAGTGGAGATGCTATCGTTGATTTAACAGAAGACTTAGCTGCCGAAGAAAAAGCAAGAAAAACTTATGAAAACTTAATGGACTTAACTAATGACCCTGACTTGCTCGCACCACTTAGTTTTCTAAGACAACGAGAAGTAGTTCACTATAATAGATTTAAAGAACTATTAGATTACTACAAAAGTAAAGGAATGTAATTTAAAACTGCTAAACGAGGTGAAAAGTTTAGCAGTTATTTTTATACATCTTTCTTAAATAATCTAACACTTAAAACAAAGAATATAATACTATAAAAACTAAGTATAATAAACCCATTATTCAAAGTAATATCACTATTATAAATAGCATTATTTAAAAGATACACGTTATTTTCAAAATAAGTCAAATCAATATAACATATTGGTAACTTATAAACAAAAGTAATTCCAAATTTAAGTAAATTTCCCATTAAAGTTGTTGATAACAAATACACTATCATGTTAATAACTAAACTAATAGTATTGCCCTTAAATAAAATTGTCAAAAGAAGTGTTAATAATATCATAAAAACTATAGGCAACATATATATAACACTTTTTATAAATATGTAATACACTAAAGACATATCAATAAATTTCTTATTATAATAAATAGTCTTAGTCAAATAAAGTACACTCTTATCTCCAAAAATACTTGAACACACTATATTTAAAACATTAACTAAAGAAACAAAAGCAATTAAAATTATAAGTAGGGATACAAATTTAGAAATAAAAACTTTCATTCTTCCTTCTTTAGCTAAAAACACATATTTTAAAGTACCATGTTGATAATCATAGCTTAAACTTTGATAAGCCATAAACACTAAGACTATACCAATTAAATAATATAAAGGCATGCTATTAATAACTATCTGTCTAGTCTTACTATAAACTGTTTCACTATCAATTTCACTATTTACTAAACTACTCTTTTCATAGTCTTTAAACTTACCTAAATACTCTTGATAATCTCCTTTTCCATTAATACTAGAATACTCTTTTTCACTTAACATAGGACTAAAATTATCACTAGAATCCAAGCTCTTACTACAAATATACAAATAAACAACAGTAAAAATAGATACAACTAAAATTAAATAGATTAAACTCTTCTTTCTAGTTTCTTTATATAAGTCAGCCTTAATTAAGTTAATCATTTATCCTCCATTAAATCAATTAACATATCTTCTAGTCCACTACTTTCATTAACTGCGTATATAGGAATATTCTTATCAGCTAGTTTTTTAACATAAACACTAACTTCTTCATCACTCATATTCATACTCTCAGGCAAAATATCCTTAGCTAAATCATAGTTTCCTAGTTTAAACTCCCTATGCCTAGTATTACTTTCTATTTTAGTAATACTCTTATTATTAATAAATAATATATCAGTAGTAAGTTTTTCAATTTCACTAATCATATGACTAGACACTATTATAGTTTTATCTTTCATGCTCTTTAATAATTGCCTTAACTCCATTATCCCTTTAGGATCTAACCCATTAGTAGGCTCATCTAATATAAGAACATCTGAATCTTTTAGTAAGCTCACACCAAGTCCTAATTTTTGTTTCATTCCTAAACTAAAGTGTTTTACTATTCTCTTATCATTTATATCAAACTTTAATAACTCAAGTATTTCTTTAACTTTAGAATAATCTACATCATATAAATATGCAAAATATCTAAGATTTTCTTTAGCAGTTAAAAAGTCATACAAAGATACATTATCTACTATTCCACTAACTTTAGAAAGAGCTTCACTAAAGTTTTTTCTTACATCAAAACCATTTATCAAAACTCTTCCTTTAGTCTTATATAAACTCATTATTATCTTTAGAAGAGTACTCTTTCCACTTCCGTTCGCACCTACTAAACCATATATTTTACCTTTCTCTAAGTTAAAGCTAACATTTTCAAATATATTATTATCTCCTAACTTTTTACTTACATTTCTAACTTCTACAGTATTCATTTTTTCTTCCATTTCTAGAAATATTAACAAATGTATTTGGATTTTCTTTTGCTTTCTTGTAAATATAACGCATTTCATTAATTAGTACATCCAGTAAAAACTCTCTCATAAACATAGCCTTAGCTGAATTAAGTACCATAACAATTCTAATCGCGTCTTTCAAATCAACTGTTTCAGTATATCTCACTTGATTATCAAAACATACTAGTTTTCTCTTTTTAACATTTCCATATAAGTTTAAATCATGTTTAATCTTTTTCCAAAGTTTAAAAGGGTTGCCACTTTCAAATTCTTTCAAAATGTCTATTGGACTAAAATATAAGATCCCAGCATCTAATTCCATAGCACCACGAATGCAGTCTTTAACACTTTTTTTCATATAATCTTCTCCTTTCATTTTTCACCTCCAAACTCACTTTACCAAGTTTTAAAGAGTTTGTCAAATTTGCAGATTTTTAAAATTAACCCACGTTTTATGCTAAAACCTATACCTTTTTTTAACAAAACTCCACTCAATTTTTAAAATCTGTCAAAAAAATTTCTTCAAAAAAAATAAAACTCTTTCATAATTTAAAGTTTTTTGGCTCAAAAACAAACAAATAAATGTCTTGAATAAATTAGCATTATGTAATAAACTATTAATCAAAAGGAACGTTCATTGATTAAATGTAAGCCTTTTTATAGACTAACACTTATCTTTATTACTAAAGATAAGTGCCTTTTTTAAAATGTAAAAAAGTTTATTAAAGCATCTTTATTATTTTATAAAAAAATTTTTAATAAGCTTTTCGCGTAAAATTACTTGCATAAATTATAAAAATATAATATACTATTAATGAAAGGAACGTTCATTGATTGAATGTAAGCCTTTTTATGATCTTACATCTATCTTTATTACTAAAGATAGGTGTCTTTTTTTCTTACGTCGCTGTAAGAAAAAGATAATCCCCTTGATAAGGACACCAATTATGTCTCTTACCACATTATCACCCCCTCACCTTGGCCTTCCCCTGAAAGGAGCCAAGGTGAAAAGGCAGTCACCCAATGTAAGCGTTCCTTGTTTTGTAGTCTAACATATAAGTTTATGTATGTCAAATTTGCAGATTTTTAAAATTAACCCATGTTTTATACTAAAACCCATACCATTTTTTAACAAAACTCCACTCAATTTTTAAAATCAGTCAAAAAAATTTCTTTAAAAAAATTAACATATTATGATAAATATGTTAATCTAACACTACATTTTCTTCTTTTATGATATCTTGAAACTCATTTTTAAACTCAACTAGTCCTTTTCTTTTAGCATCATCATATACACTTTTAGTATTCTTTATCGCATCATACACATTCTTTATATTAAGAGTATTCTTATTTTCAAACACAGCATTACTAAAAGCATTACCTAAAAGAGCTAAAGCTATATCAGGATATCTATTCCCTATTTCATAAATTCTTTTATATTCGTCTGTATACTCTACCATAAACCTAAATATCTTTTCTTTAGTATACTCACTATATGGAATAGTAACACCACTTTGTTTTTCAAGTTTAGGATATGTTCCCATAAGTATTTTAACAGTATCTTCAATAGTTGGTTCCATTACATCAACTTTCTGAAATCTTCTTAAAAATGCTCTATCTCTTAAAATATAACTTTCATATTCTTCAGTAGTAGTCGCACCTATCATTTTAATAGTACCTCTATCAAGTCCAGGTTTAAGCATATTAGCAAAGTCAACATTCAAATTACTTGTATTTCTACTTACAAGTAAATGCACTTCATCTATAAATAATATAATATTCTCTCTTTGTTTTAACTCATCAACAAGAATTTGTAGTTTATTCTCATTTACACCATCACTACTTACGTTACCTAATAAACTAGATATATTAATTTTAATTAAATCATAATTTTTTAAAGCATCAGGTACTTCGCCCTTTTGCATTCTATAACCTACACCTTCAACTATTGCAGTTTTACCAATACCAGGCTTACCAACAAGCATCGCACTTTTTTCAGGTGTTAACAAAATTAATAAAGTTTCTTTTATTTCTTTATCTCTACCAATAGCTGGGTCTGTCAAATAAAACTTAGTTTTTAAATTTTCTCCATAAGTATCAAGTACACTAAACTTTTTAGGTTCTTCAAAATTTAATACTTCAAATTCTTCGTTCATACTCATTCACCACTATTATTGTACCAAAAAAAAGCCCAAAATAATAGTAAAATTAAAATTTTTTAAAAAATTTAACATTTTCATTTGACAAATAACATATATTGATGTAGAATTATATACATGTGATGCCTGTTTAGCTCAGTCGGTAGAGCGCACGGCTGTTAACCGTTAGGTCGCAGGTTCGAGTCCTGCAACAGGCGCCATTAGTAAAATTAAACTATTCTTCGGAATAGTTTTTTTTATAAACAAAAAAGAGGTTAACAAGCGTGATATTAAATGTAAGCGAAAGAACTGACATAGTTACATTTTAGTATAAATAGTTCATGAATAGATACGAAGAAAGCTTTGTAAATGTAAGAAACCCTTTCTATCCGAGAAGTGTTGGTAGAATATACTTTGATAACGTAGACATAATAGTATTTTGAAACAAATGTAACTGTGTAGAAATAGTTGATATTGGAATTTATAACTCATACGTGCATTTCTGTAAGTATTGTTACGCAAACTTTAATGAAGAAAAAGTAAAAAACAATTTTAAACAACATGATGATAATTCAAACCTACTAGTCGGTCACATAACAAAAGAAGATGTAACCAAAGTAAGAAGATAAAAAAGAAGAGTTAATAATTAGTTGCTCTTCTTTCTTGATAAGCCTTTCCGTGCTTACATACTGGACACACTTCTAAAGCTTCTTTGCTCCTATAAACATGTCCACAATTTCTACAAATCCAAATAGTTTCTTCTTCACTTTCAAAAACCATATTGTCTTCTACTCTACTAATAAGTTTTAAATATCTCTCTTCATGCTCTTTTTCAATATCTCCTACCATTCTAAATAATTCAGCGATATCAAGAAATCCTTCTTCTTTAGCAGTTTCACTAAACTCTTTATACATATCAGTCCACTCATAGTTTTCTCCATTAGCAGCATCTTTTAAGTTTTCTAAGGTACTAGGAACACTCCCGTCATGTAATGCCTTAAACCATAACTTAGCATGTTCTTTCTCATTATTAGCAGTCTCTTCAAATATTGCAGCTATTTGCTCATATCCTTCCTTTTTAGCTTTACTTGCATAGAATGTATACTTATTTCTAGCTTGACTTTCTCCTGCAAAAGCAGTCATTAAATTTTTTTCTGTTTTACTTCCTTTTAATTCCATTATAATTCACTCCTCCTTTATAATTATACCAAATTAAGTAATAAAAGAAAAGCGAACACAATAAACTTTTATAAGAAAATGGTGAAATATATGGACGACTTATTTACTCTTAATCCAAAAGTATCAAGTGCAATATGTATTCTAATAGGATATTTATTAATAGATGATTTAACAGCAAACGAGCAAAACGTAGTTGGTAACTGGTTAATGTTAATAAGTCAAATCTTAATCACAAACGCTGCAGCTCAAGCACTAATTGAAAGACGAGTTCATGGACCTATAATGAACACCAATAGTAAAGAAGTAAAAAATTCTTACGATCCAATTAAATACAATATTGAAACATTAAGAAATGTACTAAAAGAAATATACCCAGACCAAATGAAAAACGTATTTAACAATTTAAAACAAGGCATAGGCTCAATGGAAGATAAATACAATAACTTACACAACTAAAAAGAACTTATAATTCTTTATATAAGTTCTTTGCATTATCATACTCTTTCTTAATTTTAGTTTCATCTGCAGTTTCTAAAGTATACCATCCCTTAACAAAAGCTAAATCATATAACTCTCTTGCTAAAGCCTTAGTTTCCTTAAATATCTTAAATATTTTTTTATATAAAACTTTATTACTCATCTCATCTATTGCAATACTATAATTATTACTATTATTCTTTTCACTCTGCATTATATCATTTAAAATATCTAAATCATTCATTTCTTTAGTACTACTAACTTCTACTTTCTCATTCCCTATCTTACTCATAATTCCTCCTAACTTATAATTTCCAATAACATTTCATAGTGACTCTTATGTACTTCATTAACTTTCTTTAAAAGTTCTTTTACATCTTTATCACCTACTAACTTTAAATACTCTTTACTCTTCTTAGCCATAACTAAATTCCAGCTAAGCATATCTTTAATATAACTTAAATCTTTAGTACTAATTATATTAGGTACTTCTTTCATTTTATCACTCTCCTACTTATATTATTTTCTAAACACCCACAATAATACTTCCTAAATCTACCAATATATTTTTTAGAACACTGTATATACTATTTAATGTGAATATTTTAAAAATATTTAGCACTCACTATTGACAAGTGCTAATAAAGGTAGTATAATGATAATTGTAAGGAGATGATATTATGAGTTTATTACCAGGAAGATTTTATTTAGATGATTTCTTTAATGATTTTGAACCAGAAAAAAAAGTTATGAACATGAATTGTGATATTTATGAGAAAGAAGGTAAATACAACATCGTAATGGATATCCCAGGATTTGACAAAAAAGATGTTAAAATTGAAGTTGAAGATGGATATCTTACAATATCTGCTCACAAGAGTGAAAAACATGAAGACAAAGATAAACACTACATTAAAAGAGAAAGATATTCTGGTTCATTCAAAAGAGAATTCTATATTGGCGATGTAAATCATGAAGATATCAAAGCTGAATTTAAAGATGGAACATTAAGAGTAATAGTTCCAGAATCCCCTAAGAAAGACAACAAAAAACTTATTGACAATCTATGCTGTTTTTGTCAATTAGTTCTTTTGTATGTTCCCTATTTTATTTAGTACTTTTGATTACTAATTTATTAATATTAACCACCCTTGCTATCTCGTTGGAGATTAATAAAATTAAAATTTTGTTGAAAATATTCCATATTATCAACACTATACTAATTATACAATTTTTGGTATGTTTATGTCAATAGAAAATATGAAAAATTTAGAAAAACTTTCTATTGTTTCGTACATAAAAAGAAAACTAATGATACCATTTTTTTAACCTCGACACATTGTTCTTAGTCGAAGCTCCTTCGGACTCCTCAAAAGGCGAACCCAGGTCTTGCTTTCAAAAATGGTATCACTTGTTTTCTCGTTTTGAATTTGAAAATAAAAATCAAAAAAGCATAGTATTTTTAATATATTCGTGTTATACTATTATTAGATTTTTTAAGAAAGGATAGTGAAATTTATGATTAATGAAAAGCAAGAAATTCTTGCAACAGTCAATACTTTACCTGACAATACAACTTGGGACGATGCAGTTTATACTTTATATCTACATTCGAAATTACAAAAAAGTAAAGATGATATAAAAAATGGTAGAGTAATGTCTATTGAAGAATCTAAAGAAAAGATGAGAAAAAAATATGCAAATTTTCATGTCAAATGAGGCTCATGAAGATATAGATTCTATTTTTGAATATATATCACATGACTCTATTAAATATGCGAATGAAACCTCAGAAAACATATATTCTCGCATATATGAGTTGGAAAAAACTCCATATTTAGGTAGATATGTTCCCAAACTTCCAGATAAACATTTACGAGAACTCATTTATAAAAAGTATCGAATAGTTTATGATATTTCTGAAGATTCAAAAACAGTTTACATACATTTTGTTGTTCACGGTTCAAGAAGTTTTAAATCGTTTTATAATTCCTATATCAAAAATAATTTTTAAGTCAGACTAATTAATCGTATCAAATAAATTCCAAACAACTCTATATAGTAAAAAAATTAGAGACATGTTTTCACATATCTCTAATTTTTATTGTTTAGATTATTTTCTCTTTTTTAATACTACCAATGTTATTGTTATTCCTGCGATTAAGATTAAAGCTATTGCTCCGCCTAATACGTAGAATAGATGTGTGTTACCAAATGGAGGTAATATTACTACTTCTTGAGAATCATCTGCATCTATTTCGCGTGGTTCCATTGTTGGGTCTTGGTTACCTACAACTGAGTATGACATTTTTCTACCAACTGTATTTTGTGTTGTTACAAGTTCTGTCATGTTGTTATATATTCTGTCATCACTGCTACTGTCTTGAGTAATCATTTGTGTTAATATTAATTGTACTCCGCTTACGCTTTGTGTACTATTAACTGTTTCTAATGCATGTAATGGGTCACTCTTGAATGCATTTGCAATCTTGTCTTTTACATTTGATTGGTCTGCAATTACTGGTATTAAGCCTTTTGAAGCAGCTGTTGTTGTTATAATGTGACCGTCTGTATACTTATTAACATTATCTGTTAATCTAGTATTTAACAATCCATTGTTTAACAAGTCTGCACTTGAAATTGTATTCCAATCTGGGTTTTGAGCCTTGTTAAATTGTAAGTTATTTCTTGTTGACGTGTTATCATCGTTTGAATTGTAATCATGTACTTGTGTTCCAACATAGTCAACTAAAACTCTTGGGTCTGTTTTTACTATTGTGCTTGTATCTGCAACTTTTCCTGTGTAGTAGAATTGTTCTTCATTATAGTCAACTTCACCAACGTTTGCTACTGTTATAGCATATGTTATTTGAAGTGTTGAACCATGCATCAATTCTTCATCCATTGTAAGTTGTACTTTACCTTTATTTGTAGAGTTTTGTCTTACTACTGGGTTTAGCATTAAACTATTGTTGTAGTTCTTGTCTGTGCTGTACACGTTATCTGTATCTTGTCCATGTGCTTTATGATCTACCCATAACACGTTTGTTGCTCTAGCAGATGCATCGAATAATGTGCTATTGTTTGCAAGTGTTAATTTAACATTTGTAATTTGTTTTGTAACTTTAAGTTGTGCCTTTGGTCTTTGTACTAAGCCTAAGTCTAAGTTTTCTAATACATAGTGACCTCCCATTTCATAGTTGTTTCCACCTATATTGTTATGTCCTGTACCAGATGTATTTGTTACATTATCTTCATTTGCTACAATATCTACAAGTTTTATAGCTTTCTTAGTATATTTAGTTGTAGGCAACCTTGTTGTAAGAATAGCATACGAGCTTATATTAGTTAGACTTATCATATGCAGAAACACAACAGAAATAAACAAAAAGCTAGATAAAAAAGACTAATGCATAAGACAAGAACGCTCTAGA
>ENA-OOWZ01000081-OOWZ01000081.1-human-gut-metagenome-genome-assembly--contig:-NODE-81-length-53980-cov-86.415577_pt1 | contig 53980 bp, 36 predicted proteins | sample MGYA00241580_ERZ501329 | MGnify/ENA primary metagenome ERZ501329 (study PRJEB25962, sample SAMEA2042923) | human gut metagenome | biome: human gut; feature: human-associated habitat; material: faeces... | reverse complement strand
GCAATTATAAAATTGCTCTTCATCCAATCAGTCAAGATGATTATGAGTCTAAAAAATATCCAGAAGAGAACATGTTTGTTCTCTCTGGTGGGAAATCATATGTCAGAGTATCCTCTACAGATTTTGTATCAAAGATTGGGAATCTTATAAATCATGATTTCTCTAAGAAACCTCTAAAATATAAATGCTACTATGATCAAAAAGAAAACTTATTGATCATAGATTTAAGAAAGGAGATTAAGTAATGACTGAACTTATAATAATGTTAATAGTTTGGGCCGTAATCTTCGCTTTAGCTTTGATGGCTGAGCTGTTGACTGAAGCTTTAGTTTCAGTATGGTTTTGTGTTGGAGCTATAGTAGCTTTCGCCATAACTTTTATTCCTGGAATGCCATACTGGGGTGAGATTATTGTCTTTGTTGGAGTGTCATTAATAACTTTCTTAGTAATAAGACCTATACTCCAAAAGAGACTTGTTCATCTCCATTCAAAGACAAATGTAGATACTATGATAGGGAAAAAAGGAATCGTAGTAAAAAGAATAACTTCTCTAGAAAAAGGTGAAGTAAAAATCAATGATATCATTTGGAATGCTATCAAACGAGATGAAGATGATACAATAGAAGTCGATTCAATCGTAGAAGTCATTTCCATACAAGGAAATAAACTTCTTGTCAAAAAATCTAATTAAAGGAGGATTATAAAATGCCAACAGAAGCAATAGTCATTATTTCAATCTTTGCAGTTATAGTATTTATAGTCTTAATCATTTTGCTTTGCTCACTTAAGATAGTAAACCAAACAGATAAATACGTAATTGAAAGATTAGGAAAATATCTTTGTACTTGGGACACAGGAATTCATTTCCTAGCTCCGTTTGTGGATAGAATTCAAAAGAAAGTCTCGATGAAGGAACAAATTTATGATTTTCCTCCTCAACCCGTCATCACAAAAGATAACGTCACTATGCAAATAGATACAGTCGTCTTCTTCAATGTGACTGACCCTAAATTATTCACCTATGGAGTAGAGAATCCTATCGCAGGTATAGAAGCATTATCTGCCACGACATTGAGAAATATTATCGGTGATTTGGACTTGGATCAAACCCTAACCAGTCGTGACATCATAAACACTAAGATGAGACAAATCCTTGATGACGCCACCGATCCTTGGGGAATCAAAGTCACGCGTGTCGAAGTAAAAAATATCTTGCCTCCAAAAGATATTCAATCTGCAATGGAAAAACAGATGAGAGCGGAACGTGAAAAGAGAGAAAAGATATTGATAGCTGAAGGTGAAAAGACCTCTGCGATAACTATCGCTGAAGGTAACAAAGAGGCAGCAATATTAAATGCAGAAGCTGAGAAAGAAGCAACTATCAAAAAAGCCGAGGCTCAAGCTGAGGCGATTCTCAAAGTCAAAAAAGCTGAGGCTGATGGTGAATTGATGGTGAGAAAAGCCGAGGCTGAAGCAATAAAAATGATAAATGAGGCCAATCCATCTAACGCTGTATTAACAATCAGATCCTATGAGACATTATCTAAAGTCGCAGAGGGTAAAGCTACTAAGCTGATCATCCCATCCGATATAACTAAAATATCTTCCATAGCAAATGTTGTCACAGAATCCATCTCTGCTATGAAAGAACAAGATGATAAAGTAAAGAACGACGATAATAAATAAGAAAAATTTGATTTAAAAAAGCTCAATGATTAGGTCATTGAGCTTTTCTATTTTACTTATTTTTCTCTTTTTCTTCTAATTCTTTACGTCTCTTATCATTCTTTTTCTTTCTAAGAAAAAGAACAAACAAAACAATTGCTAGCACGATAAAAACAACGAGTAGAACAATAGAAGTATTTCTCACGTTTGTAGCTAATTGCTCGGACCAGAATCCATCGCCATTTTCCCAAGGCTTGTTAACCAAAGCAGCATTGCTAACAAAAATCAAAAATCCGGAAACTACACAAAGAACTAAACTCACAATAGACAAAACTAAATAAGTCATATTTTATAATTCCTTTCTATAACTATATTGATCATCATATTACACTTGAATATTGTATCACTATTTCAAAATCGGGATATTGTCTTCTATCTAATTATACTATTTAGACTTTCCATTCAGTGTTATACGTGTTAATCATATTATATGTAAAAGAAGTAGCACAATTTTCTGTCTTGACTAATTCACAGGCCTTCTTATATTCATCTAAAGTACAAATATGAATATTTACTTTAGTTTCTTCATTTTTCTTATTTAATTTCATCTGTGCTGTATAAACACCCCAAGATGAAGTCCAGCCACCAGTTACTGTGGTCTTATAGTTCCATATGGTCCAACCATATCCTCTATCATCGTACCAATCGACCAAACATTTCTTCCAACTATCCAAATTTTCGAACCAGTTAAATTCACCTATATAGATAGGAACATCATAATCGTGACCTAATAATTTCGAATCGAAGTAAGATTTGAATGTTTCCAAATTGATAAGATTGCTATTCCAATTATATTGATGCAATTCATACATGATGTTAGACCATCCATATTTATCTGGATTAGGGCATACTGAATAGTCCCACATGAACTCTAATGTGATAAGATGCTGATCATTGTTTTCTCTTATAGCCTTATATAATTTATCTTGATAATCAGTGCAATATTTATCTTGATTTTTATTCTTTGAAGATTGAGGTTCATTTATGACATCATAAGATAAAATCCAAGGAGCGATATCTTTTCTATTGTTTGTGTAATGTTCACTGACAAAGTCCCATAAATCTATGACAGCATTCTCGTATGTCTCGTTATGCCAAAATGTTGGTTGCTCTAAGAACAATCCCGAATGCTCAAAACCGTTTTGACTTCCAGGAACACCATGCAAATCTAAGATAGCATATAAATCATTAACCTTACATTGCTCTACGAACCAATCTAAATAAGAGAATGCAACACTTTCATCTTTTCTAGTAAAATCGTCATTTAAAATATTTCGCCAATAGAAAGGAAGTCTAATGGTATTGAATTGTAATTCTTTAACTTTCTTAAAGTCATCTTCAGAGAAGAAAGACTTATAGTAAAGATTCATCAATTCATCTTTGTTATCTTTTAAATTTGGATTATTTGACAATCCTTCTTCAAAGTCTTCCTGAGTGAACTCCGCATAAGTTAAATTACCATCATTATCCTTTATAAGATTCCCATCTTCATCTTTCTTAGGATCATTGTCGAATGGGCTCATCCATCCTTCTTGAACAAGTACATTCCCAGCATTGATGCCTTTTATCTGTAATCTATTACCGTCCTTATCATAGATTGCTCTTTTTGTGCCATTCTCATTTCCTTGAGTTACGAATTCACTTTTCGTATCTATATTCGGCTTTTGATCATTAGGTTTATACGTTGCAGAACGTATATACAAAGCGCATATAGTTCCTCCTAAAATAACAACTAAAGTCAATAATATTATCAATATAGATACTATCCATTTTTTAAAAGTTGACCATTCTTTCTTTTGCTCTTTATTGTTCGTATCGCTCATAAAAGAATTCCTTCCTTATATTCATAGTAAGATGAAAACCAAATAATTAAACAAGTAAATGATTTAACTGATAAAAGATAAAACTAGATAATTGACTAAAGGATTTAAACGGTCACTTATTAAACTTGTTTTGGCTTTGAATCAAGCTCTTATAAGCGATAGCTTCATTAGTATCGAACAAGACATAATGACCTGGAATGACTGCTTGGAATGTCGGCTTCTCCTTTGAATAATCACGTTTCTTCGACGAATCATAATCAACTTTATGATCACCATCGTCTTTTTCAAAAGCCTTAACAAAGGCTTTTCCATAAGGATGAATAGGATTGCTCAAAAGCTCATCCTTCTTTGCTAATTCGACCATATCTCCATCATGAAGAATGCTGATAGTATCGCAAATTTGCTTAGCCAAATTAAGATTTCTGCTCATGAAAAGAATAGAGATCATTCTTTTATTTCTAAGTTTTTTCAACAACTCAATAAATTCCTCTTCTTCCTCTTTAGTCAATGTCTTAGGAAGATCATTGACTATCAAAAGTTCAGGGTTAGCAGCTAAAGCTGCGGCCAATTCAACTTTAACTGCTTCAAAAGATTTCAAATCTTTAACCGATAAAGAGAAGTAACTTGAAACTAGTCCGACTTCTTCCAAAGCCTTAGAGCTTCTTTCTGCAATAGCAGCATTGTTTAAAGATTTGATTCTACTAGTCAAAACATCTCTAACATTCATATCAGGGTCTAATGCATTTAAGAACAAAGGTTGTATTTGAATTCTCAATCTATAATCATTATTTTCATTATCGAATTTTATTTGCTTGATTTTTCTTGTCTGTTCTTCTTTAATCAACTTTATGTTCATTTTTACTGTTTTAATTCTAGATTGAATCAATAGAGCTAAATCGTTAGTTGGAAGTAAGGAATCCAATACATCCTTCTCAGTCAACACTTTAATTCTTCTCAATAAGTGATATCCATTCTCATTAGCTTCCTGATCATTTATAAAGAAGTATTTGCTTCTATCATAAGTTCCACCGATAAAACTCTCGGCTAATGCTTCTATATACTTCAAAGCATAATCAAAGGAATGCCCTTTGCTCAATTCACTATAGATTAAGAATCTAGTAGATACTGCATATTTAGAGCGAACTAAAGAATAATCCAAGATTTCTTTTCCTACATAAAGGTTATCGACTTTAGAAGGATGATCCTCAACTTCTTCTACGGTCTTAGCGTTCTTCAATCTCTCGATTTCCTTCTTTCCATTTTTCTTAGACCACTCTATTTCCTTCCTGTTCCATCTGTCTCCAGCTGCAATACGTGCACCTTTAAAATAGACAGCACCAGAAGTTATGCTTTCTTCCCCTACTATAGCTTTAGCCGTAATAGTCTTTCCACTTCCCTCTTCTCCTACTATTCCAAAGATTTCACCTTTATGAATTTTAAAACTGATATCATGAACCGCTTTGATGTATTCCTTCTTTAAGAAGTGTTTCTTCTTATAGAATACTTTTAAGTGATTCACTGAAAGGAGTACATTTTCACTTATATATTCACTTTTCAATTTTACATGCTTATAAGCAAAAGGTAAGCTATCATATGATTTAGACTTATCATGCTCCTCTGCATCATCCAATATATTCGTATAGTCTTTGGCTTTTACATTGTTCTTAGAAGTAAAATAGCTTTTTTCCATAACAATTTCTCCTTTAATCCTTTATTGCTCTTGTGTAAGCACTTAACTTTTATTATTTTATCAAAAATATAGAAGACTGATTACACAAAATATTAAAGAGAATCAAACAACCATATTTCATATTATCGATGTTTATTTGACAAGTGATGCTTGTGTTATCTAATCACTTGACTAGGATAACTTATGCCTTTATAATCTAGCCCTCATAGATAAAACGAAAGGAATAAAAACAAATGAGAAAAAAATAAAATAGGTCTTTCCACACTAATATTATTAACATTGCTAGGATCGTGTGGCAAGACAACAGAACCATCTACACAACCTTCTACCAATCCTAGTGCTACACCTACACCAAAGCCTAACACATCAGGCACAGGAAAAGATACAACCTCTTCTAACAAAGAGCTCCATACTGATGACAGAATTAAGCTTAAGATGATGGGAAATCTCTATCCTAATCAACAAAGATCTATCTATGCAATCGTAGATGAATATGGAAACAAGGATGTCAATTGGACTTCATCCGATGAAAGCATAGTTAAAGTTTCTAGATTAGAAAATCAAGAGCAAGAGGAAGCTTTGCTAACTTCAATGCCTGATAAGTTTGGAACTGTAATCATCAAAGCCACAATGGCGGATGATGAATCCGTCTATTCTGAGATGGAAGTAACCGTCGAAGAAGGTGAAGCTATGAACGAAGACATGTTCAAGACTGTCACCGGAGCAGCTAAATTCAATATTAACGAAAAGCTTTACGATTATGACTATGAATTGAATCCCACAGAAGAAGGTGATACTGATTTAGAAATCATATTCGAAGAAAATGACGATTCATATTTATTTAACCTTGAATACAATTTAACTGATGCATACTCAGTAACTGCATACGATAATATCAAGCAAAAAGAAACAATGAACCAAGCCTATGTAAGAAATGGCTCTAGTCTTTCCAAAGAATACATAGATATAAATAATAAACTCGCAAAAGAGACTTTGACTAATGATGAAGGAAATAAAAGAAGCTTTGACGCTAACTACGCCAACTTCTTAGGAGTGACTGGAGGAGAAAGTGATTATTTCTCCTATGAAGACTTCGCAACATTCGATGGAGGAAAAACATATCACTACATCGGTGGATATTACTATGAAACTTTGATTCCTTTAATGTTGTTAAGAAGATCTAATGTAGCTTTGGATGACTTGTATTTCTCCGTCACAAACGGAGTGATCGATGGAATCACCATGGTCGTAGATCCTGCCGCAACAAATGAATCTGATCCTGACACCAAATACGGATTTATAGCTACTGGAACTATTTCAGAAATAGGCACTGCTAAAATAAAACATGTAGAGCCTTTTACACATGAGACTTATCATGACACTATCGAAACAGCAAGAAATGCTTCAGCTTCAAGCCATAACTATACAGTTAAATACTCATTGGATTACGGATCGTCAGTCAATATGTACACAATGAAGTTTAATGAAGATGCTATTGACCAAGTAGTAACTATAAATGGTAAAACAACACATACTGGTATTAAAAAGACTGATACTGGATACTATGAGTATAGTTACAATGATACTACCAAAGATTTATATATTGAAAAGACTCATACAACTCCATTCCAGAGCGATACAGTAAATCGTTATCCAACCTTTGCTTTCTCAGCTGATATCTTTGCTGATAAAAACTCTAATGGTGCATATGTATCACGTGGTGGAAATGGAAAGAATGGTCAATTCGTAGGCCAGTGCTTATATCTTCCTTATATGAATGGTCAATATATCGACCAAGGAAATCTCTATATCACAGATGGATATGTATCTAAGATTTCTACAAAACTAGAATCCTTTGAGTAAGAAATCACAATCGAAGGCAATTATTCTAATTATGATTCTACTACCATCGATATAGACTGGACCAAGGCTAAAGAACACGATGAACCTACTTCATTCCAAGAAGCAAATAGTTCTTTATATAATGAAATGAAAGCATGGAAAATCGACAATGTTGTTCCTTACTTATATGCAAAGCCAGGATGGAATAATACAATCTCTCATACAAAATCATTATATGATGCCGGTCATAACGATTGTTACTTAGAAACCAATAAATTTGAAAATGAAACTGCAAGAGATGAATTCATAGAAAACTATAAGGCAAAATTAGTAGAAGATGGTTGGGCCTTAACCGACAAATCAAATTACAACGATTCTTACGCCGCCTATAAACTCTATACAAAGACTATAAACGGAAATGTATACGAACTATCAGTGAGTCCATATTTAAATTGGAATGGTGTCGCACAAAACTCTGTAAAAATTCATGTATTCAGCAGTGCTTTATCAGTTCCAGATACTGATTGGTAATCAATATTATCATCAAGCAGCCATTATAGGATGGCTGCTTTTTGGTTTAAATCAAATTGCTTAAATCTTCTCTTGAATAAATATCACACAATAGTGTTAAATCTTAAGGTCAATGAAAGAAGGAAATCATGAAATCTAAATATCTATCTATTTTATCTTTAGCTTTGTTGGTCGGTTGCAGTGGCACAAACACAACACCCAACACATCTAAGCCTAGTACAAACCCATCATCGACCAACAAACAATCCACTAACAATTCATCTACTTCTAAATCGACGAAGTCCTTATTCGATTTGTTCGAATCCATGAAAACCGGATTGACTATAAATGGAACCATCAAAGATTTTGATGGTGATGACTTAAATCAAACAACAACATTCACAACTAAATTCAGCGATGATTCTTATCACTACGATAGAAAAGTCGGAGATGAAGAAGGAAACTTAGATTATTTTAAAATCACTGAAGATACTAATGAATATGTCGGAACATATGATATAGATGAAAATAACAATCTAGTATTGACCAAGGCCTCAGATGGAGAAGGATCTTTATCCTGGTCAATGGTATCAAATCCATTCTACGATGAAACAAGTGATTCAGGTTTCTTCGATAAGGATAATGATGGTAACTATTACTTGGATTTCTCAAAAGATGGTCAAACAGCAGGTAATAGATATAAGGCTGCTAGAAACTTCACATCAAAAATAGCAATCTTATCCATAATGAGTTTTGATGAATTCAAAATTATAGTTAAGAACGACTCCATAGATTCATTCCATATAGTTAGTAAGGAAGCTAATGATAAGGATGGATCTCCATTCCATTATGAAATCGACTTCACTATTAACAATGACAAAAACGTTGATCACGAAGCTAATAAACCTGTTCCATATGAGCACAAAGACTATCATGATGCATTGAAATCAGCTTTTGATAACTTATTTAGCAATCCTTATAGTTTTGAAAGAAATGTATCAAATATAAGCAATGTTAAAATGCCTCATCTCGAAGGATATATATCCTCCTCTGTAATGTTCTATCAAATCGATGATAATAATTTCAGCGGTGCTTTAGTCAAAGATGGATATGTACATGAAATCACAAAAGAGGATGGAACATACTACTATAAAGAAGAAAAAGAAAAGGATAGCGATGGATCGTATATAACTAATTTATCCTACTCTATGCCTAGAAGAAGTGAGCCGATTGAAGCCTTCACATTCGATAAAGAAACAAATGTTTATTCATTGACCATAATGCCAGATAGATTTGCTTATTACTTCGACTCGTTCTCTGATTTAGATGATTCTTATAATGTTGAAGATGTCACCAAAGCCGAAATCAAATTATCGAATTCAAAAATCGATACAGTCAAATTCCTTCATGAAAATGGAGGATATGTCGAATATAAGATCTTTTCTGACTCTTCTAAACTTCCATTTGATATAAATACGATAAGTGCATTTGATTCTTTGAGCAAAATGTATGGAACATTCACTGGATCATTCTCTTCAACCAGTCCATTCAAGAATCAAAAAGTACAAATTAAAGTAGAGAAGAAAAAGAATACTGATAAGTATTCTAAAGATGAATATGTATATTCAGTCACATTTAAAATGGGCTTCAATTTAGATAATGAAACAGCATATGTAGGTACAAACGTATCTATTTCAGATAATTATCTATCATTTGAATGTGGTGGATATTCAATCGCAATAACATTATCAAATAATGAATATAAACTGACTATTGAGTCTGATTCAGGCAAGTCTGACTCGACTATCTTAACTAGAGAATAAATAAATAAATAAATAAACAAAAAACTGGATTACACTGATAATCCAGTTTTATTTTATGCTACATCTATTGCAATTGCTAATGTCTGATAAGTGGTTCCTGACGCAACTTCCAATCTCAATGTCTTAGTATCACCATTGACTTGAATTTCTTTTGTGAACAAATCACCAGAGAAATGAGTTCCTTGAGTTTTAGTAGCTATGAAACTGGCTTCTATCAATTTAGTCTCATATAGTTTTATTTGTTCTGACCCACTTATTCCAATCAACCTGTATTCTATTCCATAATACTTCTCTTTTGTTTCTTCACCATCACCATCAACTCCATCGGAATAATAAAGACCTGCTACAGATTGTCTTCCTCCAACTACTGGAATGAGATTCAAGTTATCTTTTCCACCAATTAATTCTTCTAATCCAATCAGTACCTTAGAATAACCTTCGAGTAAAGTCGATAATTTAACATCAGAACAATCAGTTTTTATTTCTATACTATCAGCTATATTAGATTCATTCAAGAAAGTATACTTGATTTCTTCTATATTTGTTGATTTATCAAATCCGATTTCAAACAATACTGAATCATCATCGAAAGTTACATTCATCGAAGTAACAGCTAAGCCTTCACCTGAAAAATTATAAGTATTCGTCTTTAAGAAATTTGCTCTACCATCATATACATACTTATTATCATCAGTCTTATTAAAGAATATAGAAGACATATCAAATGATGGAAGTAATGGTGTTATAGATGAATTGATAACTGATTCATAAGCATAATAATCATTTCCAAGTTTATTGGCTTGTTGGATTTGATTTTTTCCGACATTCTTATATAAGAAATTCATCTTTGACGTTGAAGTCTCCGATTCTAATATCAGACTAGATCCATCTGTTTTACCTGAATATTTAGATTCGACTGTCTTATTGCTGTTTTCATCAATTGAATAAGTTGTATCTACAAAAGAATACTTGTTATTCTTTAATTTAGAAAAGACTTGGTTCAACTCTTCTTTTTCTTCACCAGTCTTAGTATATTCAGCTTGTTTAAATTCAAAATCATCACCTGGAATTACTTGACCTTGAATCTCTAATTCAGTATTAGAGAAAGATCCGGTAATAGGATTGAACACTATATTTACATCAAATCCATCATTATCCTTGTTATAGATGAAAGAAAATTCTTTGATAGTTCTGGTGTATTCATGCAAAAACTGAGTGGCTAATAAAGGAAGATATGTTTTAACATAATCGTCCTCGACATCCAGTGTATAAGTATCCTCATCATCTAAATAATTATCCTTTTCAAAATATGTGAACATATTCTGATATCCTGAGTCGGACCATTCGAGATTTTTGCCATTGATAGTATAAGGATAATAATCTATCTTATTAGAAATATCTAACATAGGCATAGATACTAAAGGAGTGAAAGCTTCCGGATCGTAAGAATAGAAATATTCTACATATACAGAATTTCTATCTGCTTCTTGATTTTGTTTAGAATCATATCTAATGAACTCATATCCATTATCCTTTACACCTATATCAAGACAATAATTGGAATATCCATCACTAGTCAATGTTGTGGCAGTAGTTTTAAATCTATATCCATAAGCCATATCAGACAACAACTTATCGAATTTATCATCGATTGTTTCTGTCTTATTTGTCGATGATATATCAGTTTTTTTATCCGAAGTGGAAGATATGGTCGAATTGCTAATAGATTCTTTTCCACACGATGCAACACTACCTAATAACAAAATCAAAGCAATTAGTTTAAATTTCTTCATATAGAATCCTCACATTTTATTTAGCTGTTATGTTGATCGTAATATCGCTATAAATCATATAAGCGACACTAATCATTCCAGACTCAGCTATAACTTCATTGTTTTCGTTATCCAACACTTGAACATTATAATCCGTTGGCTTTGCATATCCATTTACAAATATCTCTAATCTTGCTTTCCCATCAGCACCAGGAATCAAAGTATCATCTAAAGAAGTAACTGGCTGATAATTGACTTTAAACGTTAGTTTTACACCATCAGGCTTATTGATAATAGCTTTAAAGCTTTTTACTTGTGCTTTTTCTTCTACTAACACAACTATATCAGTAAGTCCTTCTTCTACCGAAAATAAATATGATCCATTACCAGATTTAATCTCTTCTTCTTTTCCATTGACTATCTTTTTAACAGTAACAATATAATCATCTTGATACTGTGATTTTAAAGTTACCGGTAGTATGGTTATGTTTTCTCCAACAATGAATGTTCCTAAGGTTTTATCTTTATTCATTCTAGTTAAAGATTTATTTCCTTGAATCTCAATGGACTCGAGTTTATCCAAATCTCCAATTAAATTGACAGTAGCTTTTTCTACTTCAACTATTATGGCCTTGAGCTTCAAGGACTTCTCAGGCATAGTGAAGTATCCGCTATTCTCATTCATGGTAGTCTCTATAGTCTCACCTGTTTCTGAATCTATCAATTTATTAAATCTATAAAAATTTGATTCTGTTTGGATTGTAAAATAGACTCTATCGTCTTTTCTAAATGTATCTCTATTAATAGTCATAGAACCATGATCTGTTTTGTCTATATCTATAGTGAATCCATCAGCAGTATTTATTTGTATCTGACAGTCTCCAGATTTAGGCATTCTCATTTCGATAGATTGAACACCATAACTGTCATCAGAGGGATAACACCAACTACCCTTTGTTCCGTTAGAATCTATAGTTCTAGCGGCAGTAATAACTTTTCCTCTCTTCATAGTAGGATAGAAATTAAAGGTTGCTAATGAAGCACAATAATCAGTTTCTATATTGTTCTTTTTGATAATATAAGAATCAAGATCATCGTTATCTAATACAGTGATTTTATTATTTATTTTTACCGGGAAAGTAATAGTTATATCAGATAGACCTATGGTCAATTTAAAATAAGTTTCTGTGACGTCGTCATCATTTACTTCCACACCTTCAAATGTCGGCTTACCAGTCAAAGTATATTTAGGATGAGGCTTGAAGGAAACACTATAAGTGTCGCCTTCAGTTCCTTCATAATATAAACTAGTAGTAGGAATAACGGCATCTTCATTTATATATGTTATCGTCCTAACGCCTGTGAATTCACCTGTAACTTTTATTTCAACATCTGCTGTTATATTCAATATATATAAATTACAAATATTGCTGATATCAAACAAAGAATAGTTATCAGTCCATTGACCATCAGCTCCTATCTTATATTGAACAGATGTCACTTTATATCCAATCTTCCTCACCAATCCACCATAGAATCTAGTATATTTTTCTTCTGGATTATATGCGATCAAATCGACATATTCATTTTCATCCAAAGAAACTTTAAATCCATTGTTGCTAATTTGATTGTTTCCAGTAGAAATAATAATAGATATGTCTTTGTTGGGCATAACAAACAATAGGCTCACAGAGGTGGCAGAACCATTGATAGAATCAACCAATGAAGGATGGTAATATTCATCATCTATTTGAATATATGTGTTAGATTCATCTGATGATGAAAAATAAGACCCTGACAATATGAGTTCAACACTGTTTCCAGCCTTGAATTTATCTCCTTCTTTTAATGAAGCATCATAAGCTGAATAGTTCTTCAATTCTTTAATTCTAAAAGAATCTAAATCCTTATCTTTCAGAATCACATCAATGTCCACATTCTTTTTAGGCATTATAAAAGATGCTTCTATGCGATTAGATGTAGAACTATTGATTTCTATCGATACATCGTCACATTCGAATCTATCGAATTCTTTAGATTCATTACTTATACCCAATACTATAGAAACCAACTCACCTTCTTTATACTTGTTATCGGAATGATCTAATTGAATAGAGCAGTCAATAGCCTTGTTAAAAGACACTAAATATCTATCGACACTTGAATTGCTATTGTCACCACCAGTTATTGATGGTGTAGTAGGATTGCTATCGATAGAAGACGACTTACCACATGAAGACAATAAAGCAGCACCTAAAAGGATAATGGAGTATAACTTCTTTTTTTTATTCATAATTCTATCCTCATTTCTTGATTATTATATTAAAAAACAAAAAAGTGCACGCAAATGCGTGCACTAATATAAGTTTAAATTACTTAGTTGTAAGTGTGCTGCCTACACTGAAGTAAATAGAAGCCCAATCAGCTTCAAGAGTAGCAGTTGCTGTATAGTTGAAGTAAGTTGTTGACATTTGAATTTCTTTAACTGATCCATCTGTTTTAGTAATTACTACATAAATATCATCATCTGTTCTGTAATCAGAGGTGGTATATGTGAATGACAATGAATCACCAACAATCCATGTAATAGAAACATCAGTCTTACCTGAATCGTAAGAATACGAAGGTGCTGATGAAACACCGTCTACATAAATAGTTACTGCATGAGCATTACTAGGCATCTTAGTTCCCAAGACAGAAATGGTTACAACTTGACTAGCTTCAACACTACCAGTTAATGTCACATCATAATCAGGCATGACGAATTCATAATAAGTATTTCCAGAATCATCAGTCTTTTTGTCGACTTGAACATCAGCATGATCTTTGATAGCTAACGATTTTACTGTGTAACCATAACCAGCAGTTGCCATTACTTGAACCTTTTCGCCGACAGCAAATGAGGTTCCACTCGTAGCACCTGAAGGGAAGGAGAAGGTCAAACCATCAACGGTATCAAATGTGACCTTCTTTGCATCTGCAGTAGTGAAGCTGATGTTAGCAACACCATTTTTAGGCATTGTGAACTTAAAGTAAGAGAATCCATCACCGTAATTATATGTAGCCTCAACTTCAGTGGCTTTGAATTCAGTACCATCACTCATACTAGCCTTGGTAACAAGTTTTCCATCTACAGGTTTAGCTAAAATATAGAATTTCTTACCGGGAGCAAAATCATCGGCTTTGCTTGCATCTTGTAACCAACTTGCGCCAGTAGAAATCTTAGATTCAGAGACACCAGCATTCTCAGCGATTGTTATGTTTCCATTTTTTACCATACTTATAACAATTGTCACATCACTTCCATCAGAAGGCATTGTGAACTGGTAATAAGTATTTCCGTAATTTTCTTGAACGTCTACAGCTGTATCATCCTTGCCCTGAATTTGTGCTTGGCCTAAACTATATCCACTGACATCTTCCTTCATTTTAACAAATACATAGAAGGTCTCACCAGCACCTATAGCATTATTAGCTAGGTTATCTGATGAATAATTACTCTTGGATAAAGATGTAGACTCAACATAAGTCGAATCTGCTTGTACTGTTATAGTTCCGTTTTTGATGACATTAATATTGATTGAAACATCACTTCCATCAGAAGGCATCTTAAAATTATAATAACTTCCACTATAACTATTAGTTACTTTACATGTAGTATTAGTTCCATTATTTGTAATTGTAGCATCACCTAAACTATAACCATCCTTAACCTTCACAAACATATAGACGTCAGCATTTGCACCAAATCCGTTATATGTCTTTTCAGAAGTAGATGAAGCATAAGAACTTGAATAGTATTTGACTTCAGTTATGGTTTCATCTTTTCCAACTTTATTTTCGAGGTTGATAGAGCCATTCTTTTCCACTTCAAATCCTATCAATGCATCACCAGATTCTGGCATAGTAAGTTTGAAACAAGTATCAAAATTACCCATTGTTACCTTGTGTTCCTTGTCTCCGTTTATATACGCAGCAGTGATTGTATATCCAGCCTTAGCGGTTGCGTATACATATAATGTAGCTCCAGGGTTTGCTGAAGTGATTTCATTTGCCATGTATGAATAGGAAGAATCTTTAGCAACTGCACTTTCCACACCTTCAATAGTTTCAAAAGTAATCTTTCCTTTATCGGTAGCTGAGAATGTGATGGTAACATCATTTCCAGGCATGTTGAATTGAATATTAGTATCAGTTGAATATGCTGTGTTTTCAGCACCTTGAATATCATACTTGATAACCTTGTTTGCATCGACCCCTGTAAATGACAAACTGACAGGATCTCCTTCTACATAAGTTGCAGCAGGTTGTTTAGCAAAAGTTACGACATCACCATTGACAATTGTCAATGTGTGACTTGCTACCTTCTTTCCTTCAATCTTTAAATGAAGATCTCCAGTGACTGTACCACGATTTAAACTGCTTAAAGAAATAAAAGAGATATTGTCCGTCCATGTCATTGATAAAGCCAACTCAGTCCATTCAGAAACATTGTCTGCCTTATAAGAAACCTTTGTCACAATATATGAATCAGTTCTTGCTAAATAAAGACTATTGAAAACATAATTATATGTTGAATCATATAAAAATTTTTCAGAAGAGAAAACCTTGATTTCTGAAGGAGCTTCATCGATAACAATCTTATTAATCTTCTTATCAGCATCACCAGATGTCATATCCACTGCCTTAGGCATGACATAAATGTCGACATCCTCTGCAGGCATTGTGAAACTCAAATTATCGACAGTTGTTACTTGACCGGAAAGACCAAGGCTACCTAAATCGATAACTTCATCATTGATAAAGATTGCTTCTCTTCCAAGAGTAGAAGCGTAAAAGTAGGAACTTGCAGCGCTCAATGTGAAATCTACTTTTTGACCAAATTCAAACTCATCTCCAACATTAAAACTTAGTGTTGGGTTATAGTAACTCATTCCACTATCGAAATAAATAGAGTTGATTTTGAATTTCTTGTTCTTAACTGTGACAGCAACATTCACTGCTTCACTGGGCATGGTGAATGAATAAGAACCATCATCATTCAAAGTGCAATCGACATCACCGGCTTTGACTGAATCTGCTTCCTTTCCTTGATCAAGAGTAAGTGTAAATGTGACTGTCTCACCTTCCTTAGCAGTCGCAGGCAATCCCTCAATCTTATACCCTTCACCCTCAGTAGCTGTAATAGCATAAGAAGGCTTAGGTTCAGGAGTCGAAGGAGTCGAAGGCTTACCTGGAGTCTGAGAACTACCGGTGTTGTTGGTAGGAGTAGACGAAGGTTTACTACTTTCACTACCACCACATGCTGTTAATGAAATAGCAGCTAACAAAGAAATAAGAGCTAATTTTGATGTTTTTTTCATGTTTAATACTGTCCTTTTACTTGAACTGGTAGAATTATATCATCTTTTAAAAATCTAATTACAGTTTTTAATAATTCATTTTTATGTTTTTTTGACCATATCCTTAATTAAAACTTAAAAGAAAAACTGATAGCCTTTCTCGGCTATCAGCTTAAAGAAACAAAATGCTAGAACAATTTTATTGTGACTTGTGAAGGAATCGGCTCTTCAGAATACTGAGATAAGGCTCCAATAGTGATATCAATCGATGCCTTATCCGCCGACAAAGTCAATCCCGTGATAGATAACGAATATCCACCCATAGAAGCAGGTCCAGTAATAGAAGTGCTGTTTGAAACAACTATTTCTTTGCTTGTAGAATCGTAAGCATAGTCAAACTCAAGTGTTCCAATAGTTGTGTTCTGATTATTGACCATTGTCAAGGAGGCGTGGGTCGAAGTAAAGGAGACACTAACCGTGCAGTTACCTGCACCAATAATCCAACTCAAATCATTATTCACCAATGTCTTTCCATTCAAATAAGAGGGAAGGTTATCTATATCAATTTGGCTAGATATATCCACTTGAAATTCTTGTTTCTCATATCCACCATAACTGTTGATGAAGAATATTCCCAAAGTATTAAAGTCAGAAGATACTCTGATATTCTCAGCCATCACACCAATATAATACTTAGAAGATGAGTTGAATTTTTGACCTCTATAAGTGCTAGTGTATGTAGTATTTGAAGTAGAGCCTTCTGAATTTCCATTATCGTCAATTTTACTAGATGTAATCTTAATTTCTTCGACATCGTTAACCTTGATTTTTCCATCAGTGATAGTCACTGCAATACTCTCGGCTTGATCTATTCCAGAACTCTCATTTTTATAAGTATAAGCAATACTTGTATTAGATGTGAACTTAACAGTCTGGACTGAAGTACTTGTAGTTATCTTATAAGTCTTATCCTTTACGTGGTTATATATCTCAGTATCAGACAAAGGAGATTTAATGTTTATAGTAAAGATATCTTTAGTAGAAACAGCAGTTCCTTTAACTCTGATTTTGAAGCTATATGTTCCAACCTTGCTTCCAACAATATAGTAATAGAAGCTAGATAAACCATCGATGTTTCCATCTACATAGTGATCGATTTTCAAATCCGATAGTAAAGCACCAGTTTGAGAGTCTATAGCTTCGTATTCATAGTCAATTTGATCATCATTAGGTGAAGCTTTTAATGTAAAGTAATTTGAATTATCATTCAAATAGACATCACCAAAGTCATTGTTGCTAGGCTTGTTGTCCATGACTTCTATAGCATTGATAGTCTCAGTCTTAAATTCGACTTTTATAGAAGTAGAAACTTTATTCTTTGCTGAAGTTAAAGTAAAGGTTGTGGTTCCTTCTTTTACGACATCCTTATAGCTTCCATCATCTTGTTGCACTCTTTCAGTCTTAGGTTGGAAAATGACTAGTCCGTTGCTACCTATGGATGAGACAATCACATCTTGGTTATCTTGAGTCACTGTTATGCTATCGATGATAGGATTTCCAAGTGTTGGATCTATACGCATTGCCAACGATTTATATTTGGGAAGAATATAAGCATTCTCTTCAGCGTTGAAATCATCACTAGTTCCATACTTATCAGTGTTGGTGTAGTCACCTACAGAATCTACATTAGTTCCACCTAAACAAATTAGATTTAGAGTCTTGTAATAGAATGTATCAAAAGACAAATAGGATTCGTTGTTATCTTTACTATCGATCTTCTTTTTTCCGTAAACGAAGTTAGATCCTTCAAGACTATATTCAATCTTCTTTTCTGAAGTTTGAGACAATTCAGTAAACTTAAAGGAAGCAATCTTACTTTCGTCCTTACTTCCTTCGAAATTCACCGTCAAATTCAATTCATAATGTGTAGAACTATAATCGAAATTAGATACTACCTCTGCCTTTTCAACAGTTGTAGTGAAAGTGGAATATGCATATGCTGCATAATTTCCAAAGTTTACCAAACCAGTATCTAATCCATAAGATGAATCGAACAAAGCTTTGATTCTATTAGCAAATCCATAGACAGGTGCATGATTCAACAATACGAAGGACTCACCTAACTTTTCTGAACTACCAAAGTTATAGAAAGTTCCAATCTCGCTGCCGTTATAATCGAAAAGATATGTAGAACCATTTCTGGATCCAGCAAAATAATGCTCTTTAGAAGCTCCAGTCACATTGACATAAACGGCATCGGTAAACAAAGTATAAGCATAGGATTTTTGCTGTGTTTCAGGATTTATAGAAGCATCAATCAAATCAGTAGTCTTAGTTTCTTCAGTAATTATAGCATCGGTCAACGAACTCTTCTCGTCAGCTTCACATCCTTCAAACTTTTTGAAGAAGTTAGCTTTGTTATCGGCATTAGTATCGATGACATCGAATTGAATCGGCATCTTTATACTCTTGCTTTCACTATCTCCAAAAGAGCAAGTTGCAGTCAAGGTTCCACCTTCAAAACTACCTATTCCTAAAAATTCAGCTGAATTAGTCGTATCTGCAATATTTTCAACACTGCATACTGTTTGATCGATATCACTGGGAAGAGTCAAGCTGAATGTGACGCTAGGAGTCATAAATCCTTCTTGAGAATTAATAGTAAGTATTACTTCTTTTCCTAAAGGAAAACTATACTTTCCACCGACAGGAGAGACTTCATTTCCATCGATCTTAGCACTGAAGGTCAACTTGTCCTTGGAAGGAATTCTCATGCTGACCGAAATCTCCCATTCAGCTGAAAGACTAGGATTTTCAATAGAAGTAGCAGTGATGGTAACAGAACCTGAAGCTACACCATGAACCTTTCCAGTTTCATCGACAGTTGCAACTGTCTCATCTGAAGAAGACCAGGTCACTTCAGTATTAGCTATGAGCTTTGTATCTTCTCCGACTATTAAAGTCTTCGTTCCATTTATTTCTACTTTGGTGACAGGCTTTTTATCAGTAGGAGTCACAGTCGAAGGAACACCTGTCGAAGGCTTCCCACTAGTGTTTGAAGAATTAATATTATTGTCGTTGCATCCTATAAGGCAAGTCAATAATAACCAAGAAGATAAAGCAGGAATTAATTTCCTTTTTTTCATAAGCATCAAATCCTTTCTATTACTTGTTAGACAAGTAATTCTCAATTTGCTTCTCTATAATTGGATTGGAAGTAGTTCCGATATCATAGTAAGTCAAAGCAGCATATCCGCTTTGAGAACCATCTGACATAGTGCTAGCTAATATCAAAGACAGTTTTTTCGAATTGGCTTTATTTGAAACTTTAACTCCAACACCTAAAGGCAATAATGATTTAGTTTCGGAATAAACGTAATCAAATATCTTTTGACTTAAAGTATAGTCGTTTAAATTCCAATATGTAATTCCACCATATGTTCCTATGTCATACTTATCAGTATCATATAAGTCTTGAGAGAATTCAGACATATAATTCAATGAATTCTCATCGCTATAAACTTTTCCAATACCGGGAAGTTTCATATTATGAATAGCATCCGCATAATCTGTACCTTTGTTGTTCACAACAAATTCCTTGACGATCATATCATTGTTTGAATCATATATAATCTTTCCGCTTGTATCAGTCTCATACTGAACTCCAAAGGAATAAATATGGTCTCCGTCCTTCAAGTATCCTTCGTTGGTATTAGGATCTCCATATACTTGAAGGAAATAATAGGAGGGATTATAGAAGACTTTAGCCATACCTTTGCTATTCACCAAAGTGTCATAAGAATAGTTGTTTCCTTTAAAGGCATCCAATACAGTCTTCAAATCATCTATTGTTTGAGTCGAAGGCTCATCGCCTTCGGACAAATAATCTGTAACCTCAGGAATTGATGTGTTGTTGACGTCGAAGAACTTAGCTTTAAATTTACCATATCTAGTTCCAGTATTCTTGCTATATAGATCAAAAGTAGCAGTAAACTCAGCTTTATCTTCATCTGTTATTTGAATAGTGACACCATCTACACTGAAATCATCCTGCACATTGATTTGACATAGATGAGCGAAATAATAAACGAATTGACTATCAGTCAAATAATATATCTTCTCTTCATTATTCTTCACATATCCACTCAGCAATGAGAAATCAAATGAGCTGAAAGAGGTCCTATAGTCTCCATATATGGATTCATAGAAATTGCCATCCGAATCAGCAATAGGAGTACCGATTATGCTCAATTTATCATTTGAAGCTAATTCGAAATAATTCAATGATCCTTGATCTATCATCGCACCACTTCTCTCTCCACTAGAAAAAACATCCAAAATTCCATCTTGGGTGCGTTTCTCAGTGTAATCAAGCTTATAAGCTGAAGACAAGTTAGTCATTCCAGTTCCATCTAATGAAATTGTATAGTTATCGTTACAGTTCAAATATTTATTGAACACCTTATAGAAATCAAAATTTAATGGATCCTTAGCTGTCTTTCCCGAATCTATATAAGATTTGATTTGAGAATTTGTCGTACTGTTTATATCATAAACACTGGATTGAACTCTCAAGTCCAAAGGATTGTCTGATGATTCTCCATAAGTCAAAAGAACCGAATCGAACAAGATAGAGTCACCGATCGTCTTTATTTTGAGAGACTTAGGATACAAAGAACCTTGAGTCTGTCTAAGGAAGACTGTCATGATAACCAAATCATTAGCTTCATTTCCTTCTTGGCCGAACTCATAAGGATAATATCCATCGTCATCAGTCTCAGTCGGAAGTTTGGACAAATCCAAATTAGCTACACCGTTGATATATGAATAAATTTCATCATATCTTATACCGGTGTTATAGTTGACCAAAGGAATTCCAGCATCGACATTTCCTTCGTCATCCAATGTATATCTATAGATGAATCCATCACCTTGAGCTATACCTTGAGAATTAGTATTGTTTCCTTGTTGAAATGAATAATTGGTGAAGAAGAAGTTCATATCGGATTCACCTTGGTCATAGTTACTTACATGATATCCGATAGAGAAGTTAGAATCCTTCTTTATTTCTTTCATCAATCTTTGTAATTCACCCACAGGTTGGTAATCGTTATCACCAGTATTGGATGAATTATCGCTAGGAGTTGTAGGAACAGGAGTTGTCGTTTGATTGGAGCAAGAAGCCAACAAAGAAATCAAGGATAAAGAAACGATAATATTTTTAAATTTCATTAGAAACTCACCCCCAATCCAGTCAAGAATGTCTCAGTGACAGTATGAGAAGTAGAACCGAAATTGCTATAGGTGTAATAGACCGAGTGAAGTCCATATGTTCCTTGATAATTTGCTTGCATCTTCAATCCAACTTCACCGCTAGTGATGTTTCCATCGCTATCCTTAGTCAATTTAATATAGGAATCCTTGACACTGCTCATCCAATTGGTACTAGATTGCCAACCCCAACCGAACAATCCATTAGCCCAGCCAGACATCAATTCACTATTATTGGAATGATAATAGTTACTGTCAGTAAGGCTTTGCTCCAAATAAGCTTCGGCATATTGAGTAATTCCCATGTTATAAGGGTAGAAAGTAGCTTGGATATCGTTGACATAGAATGCACCGACATCGTTATACCATCCAGAATATCTAGCCCAGGAATATGTCTCATCGTTTCCGCTCTTCTTCCATTCGTATACAACTTTGATATTAGTTCCTTCTTCCTTAACGATGTAAAGAACATTCTCTTTACGCTCACTTTCAGGAATATCCTTCAAGTATTCATACTCTTCATTGTACTTTGTAGTCTCTGTCTCGACAGGCCCATGGAAATAGTCGAAGAATAAGTTTCCATTATTGTCAGTGGTGAATCCATAACAAGCATCATAGTTCAAAGTTTTAGTAGTAGGTACTAACTTTGTCTTATCGTATTCATCGCTTGGATTTTTTGTATAGTCGTAATCGGCTTTCTTAGAATAATAAGTAACTTCTGTTCCTTTCTTAACTAAAACATATCCAAAGTCATGATATGAAGGATTGCTGAAGTCGCTGAAGTCAAAATAGAAATAGTTATTAGTACAGTAAATCGTGTAAGGATCAGCTTTCAATTCAATTCCATTAGATAGATGTATGTTATAACCTTTGATGGTGAAATTATTTTGATTCAAAACATCCATGAATTTAGTGACATCATCATATTTCTCAACACCTTTTAAAGTCTTTGAATCCAACTTTGATTTTGTCTTATCCAAAATCGAAGACTTATCAGTCAAATCAGTGAAATGGCCAGTTATCGATCCATAACTTCCTAAATCGATTTGACACTCAAATTCGAGACTATCCATATCGAGAATATTGATATAACAAGTAGTTATATAGCTAGATATGGATGATCCATACGTGGTCATATATTGAAAGACCGAAAGGACATCGGATGAAGTCAACATATATTTGTTAGTCGATACTTTAGTTCCGATAGACACTTCAGCAGTACTAGGAGTGATTCCGTCCAAAGTTGAGAGCATGCCGACAGTAGCTAGGTTCAAAGGTCCGTACAGCGTGTCATCGATAGTCACTCCATCAGTCGTATATTTAGTATACTGATAAAGCGAAGGGGTGGGATCATAGTCATCATTCAAATAGTATTTGAATAATTTATTGTTTTCATCCAAGGCCAATCCAAAACTAGCCGAATCATCTTCGTGATCTAAGTTGTACCAACATTTAGAATCAAAGTAATCAGTGAAATGACCTTCATTATTTTGAACCGTGCTGGTGACTTCATAAGAATAGCGACTCACACCCGAGACACCGTTCAAGAAGCCGTTCAATACACTATCGCTATCATCGATGACGTCATCGGCATCTTGATTTCCTTCTAATCCCCTGCCGGAATTGTAGTCAATAGGCTTTTTATCCGTTTTGTCAGAAGGAGTAATTGAAGAAGTGCTATTGCCACAGCTTGTCAAGCTTAACAAGGAAAGCAATGCTAAAGAGATGATTATTTTATTTCTTTTCATATTACTTAATCTCTCCTATTGAAATAGTCTTGGAGAAAGAATCTCCTGTATCTAACAAACCTTTAGTCTTATCAGATGACTTGTTGATGAAGAACTTGCTATATGTTCCAATATCGAATGAAGATCCTTCCTTGAACAAAGTCTTGGAAGTTTGATATCCACCATTGCTAAACGAATCGACATTGTTGGCTTCTATAACTCTAACTTCATCGAAGAGATTATCATTAGAATCAACTCCAAATCCATAGTTGTATCTGCTCGATCCTCTATCATTAGACATAGGAAGAATAATCTTATGTTTAGAATCGATGGTATCACCGGTCTTATATTCTTTAGAAGTATAAGTTCCATCATCTTTCTTTGATTTCACATCGACCACAAATTTTCTATTGTCGATATGATAGATTCTCACACCCTTATCGTTCATAGCTAAAGGTCTATCAGAAACACTTCTTCTAGAATCATCATAGTTCAATCCTTCATTTGTGTATAACTCGATTAAAATGTATTCACTGAAAGGATCGAATTCATTCTTGTCATTGATGACATAGGAATCGCCAGGAATAACTATCAAAGCATTTTCGTTTTGCATGCTCTTCAAATCAATAGTTGCATTTCCAGTCACCAAATAAGGTTTGGTCCAACCCAATAGCATCTTGGAATACATGTTTTGATCGATGATATTTGAATCCATCATATCGACTTTTCCAATAGGGTTATAGCTAGAAACATCAGAATAATAATCGTTCAATCCCAAGAAGTGACCTGTCTCATGAATATAAGTGTGTGTGTCGATTTTGCTAATGCCGTATCCTTCATACATGAAGTCGTAACTGGCCCAACCGAACAAGTTATAGATTGGCTTTGAAACATCGGGTTTTCTATCCTTTGTAGGGGTTTGATTTCCCCATGATGTATAAGCCCAAAAGTTATTATCGTCTCCTTTAGGGCCACCATTAGAATAATTAGGGCAAGAATATATACACCATATTCCATCGATGTATCCATCTTTGTTATTGTCGTATTTAGTCAAATCAAATCCCTTGGTGTCAGACAACCAATCGCAGACCTTGTTTACGATATCGTAAGTATCAGACAAAGTGATGTTAGCCGCATTGGTGTAACTATATCCCAAGTCATCATTGATCTCACAATAATCTGTGACTTCACCATTAAGATTCAATTTTCCATAACTGGATTGATAGTAATAATCTTTGACCGAGCAATAAACATCATCTCTTCCAGAAGAGAAGAAAGCTTTGTCTAAATCAGACTTGACTCTTTCGCTATCATCGATTCCATCACCATCGATATCGATTGTTTCATATCCGGGTACAATCAAAGGAACTACAAGGATGTTCACATCACCAGTAGAAGGGAGAACTCTAGTGTTGTAGAACTTCTTATCAGTCAATGAATCAAAGTTTTCAGTCAAGGTGACATTTTCAGGATTCACTACCTTTCCACCAGTAGCCCCACTCACTTCAACACTGACCGAGTGCTTATATATACTATCGTCAGGAGTTTGACTAGTATTATTAGATGGATTGCATCCAACTAAGAACATAGTCATCGACAATCCGATAAGTCCAAATAAATTTTTCTTCATTTTTACTCTCCTTTATCTTCTACATTGAGAACCTTTACTTTAAAAGGAAGCTCGTTTCCATCATCATATGTATAACGTCCATTGAAGAACTGATATCCATAAGACATGATGTCAAAAGGCTTACTTTCAGAATAATACAATGTTTGATTAGTCATCATTCCATTCTTATCAAAAGTATTGATTCCACTGGATTCAAGCAATCTGATTTGATCGAAGTAATCGAAACTTTGGGGTAATTGGAAATTTTTAGATTCACTCATATTGTTGGATATAGGCATCAATATAGCTTCATCATCTTGGAGCATCTGACCGTCCCAAACATATCCGTCTACGTAGGCAAGCTTTTGTCCACCCATATAATCGACAACTTTGCATTTAAAGATTCTAGAATCGATGTGATAGATTCTTACACCAACTTTATTTGCCATGGCAGATCTATCAAAAACGTAAGGTCCATAAGTATCCTGTTCATTGTTTCCATCAGGTGTATACAAGTCAATCATTAAATATTCACTGAAAGGATTGAATTTATATCTAAATTTATCGATTCTATTCCCTTTGATTGCATCTTCGACACTTTGAGAGATTTCAGCATAGTTTGAAGGAATGACTATTACTGAATTTCCACTGTTTTTAGAAACATTTGTAATAGTGATTTCACTAGTTCCATACACGACATAAGGAGTGACCCATCCCAACAACATCTTAGAATAAGAATCCAAATCTCCGATGTTTTGATCCATCATAGTAGATTCGCCAGCTGGATGATAGCTAGAATCAGATGAAGAATAATAGTCCTCCAATCCTAGCAGGTGACCAAACTCATGAATGAATGTATGAGAATCTAATTTGATTTTAGATAAGTCAGATAAATCCGGAGTATCATTTTTATTTCTTTCGCAATATGATGTGTACATCATATCGAAACTAGACCATGAGAAGCCGGAAGTTGCGGGCTTATCATTTTTAGATTCAGAATAGAAATCCCAATAAGTGAAATTCCAAAAAGCTTGATTCAAAGTGGAAGAATCAAACTGAGGATTAGATTCGTGTTGAATGTAGTTTTCTGTCGTCCAATCCAAATGATCGTAGACTAAATAAACACCGTCGATGTTTCCATCTTCATTATTATCAAAATCTTTTAGATTTATTCCTTGAGAAGAGCCAGCCCAATCCACTGCACCTCTCAATATTTTATTCACGATCGTTCCTTCAGTTCCTGAAGTTATGTCTTTGACATCAGAGACTAATGTAGTAGCATCGAACCAATCAGTGACTGTTCCACTCAAATTAAACTTTCCATAACTTGCTTCACTATAGTATTGCTTGACCGATTTAAATCCTAAAGAAGAGTCATCTTTGTCTCCGAAGAAAACCTTCTCGATATCAGATTTAACTTTATCAGTATTGTATTCATTTCCACCAGGGAGATGAACAGGAATTACTAAAAGATTAGCATCACCTAAAGAAGGCATGACTGACTTGTTGTTAGAAAGAGTTCCAGACAAATCGTTATAATTTAATTCAAGATCCACTTTATCAGCTGGAACAAATCTACCATTGGAAGAATAATCGTTATTCTTATAAATTCTAACCGTAGCTAATCCACTGGCATCTGTATCTACTTGAATATCACCAGTGTTGCTACCATTTCCACTATTTGCTCTCTGACCACAACTAGTCAATAACAAAGAAAGCAATGAAACAGTGGTAATTAAAGCTTTTTTCTTAATGAACATATCGTTTCAAATCTCCTATTGCTGAAAACCACATAATTATATCATTCATAGATAATTATATTCTTATTTATTTAGGTTTTTACTTTAATTAATCTTAAATCTGTTGAGAGGTTAACTAATAATTGAAAAAATTCAAATTATTACTTAATATAGCATTAATTTTTTAGCAATAAATATTATTAGTCTTCGCTATTTATAACTTTGATTGACTTTTTAGTAATAGACTTTACTATTGCACTAATTGAAGGAATTAATCCAACCACAATCACAAATAACAACAAGAGCAAAATATAATCGATTTTAATTAAAAGCAAAGGAACATAAAAATAAAGTCCATCGAGACAAGAATCTATTATTCCTATTCCAAATAAGACTAATAAAAACTCCAAGATACTGATTCCAAAGCTTAATAACAATGTTAACATTTTGTCTCTAACTTTTGCGGTATTTTGGTTCCAATATTTGTGGCATTTTGTTTCCAACTTTTGCGGTAAATTCATAAAAAGAAGACAAACAAAATATCAAACGAGACAAATAAAAAGGTCTGATACCATGTATCAAACCGATTATATTTTTGAGTAGTTTCAATTTTAACTTCCTTATTCTTTACTTTAAATGACATAGATGTGAATATTCGAGTATCAGGAGCATCAGTTAAACTCTCTTTATCAATATCGTTTAAGAAATCCATATCTTCCTTAATGTTACCTTTGATTTCATATAAAAAACTAACAAATCCATTCACAACATTTGTTTTTTCTTCTTCACAATCTTTTGAAACATATACGTAACCAGATAGAAACTCTCCATTCAAAAAAGATTTATCCTTTTCACTAAGATTTTGATCTTGACCGTCCACCTTAAGAAGAGAGTGATTCCTTAAAAATCCATCCAGTTCATGATTGGTTGCAGAGAAAATTCCAACAATCTTCTTTCCTTGATATTCTTTTCCAATCAAATCATCGACTGACTTTAAATCATTCTTATGAAAATCATCATACGAATCTAGCCTATACTCAGTACTATGAAATAAGATCTCAGCACTTATATCAGATATAGCAATCTCATCAGCATTCTTAGGATAACTACACTGAGTTTCAGTTTTTAATTCCTTGAATTTCTCTAAGTAAGGGAAATTATCATCTATTTTAATTGCTTCTCATTCTGTCGATGAATAGGACGATAAAAGTTTCGATTTCTCCTTAGTTCTTGACCAACTGTTTAAGATATTCGCGAAGATTATCATCCTCCGCATAGATGAACGTTCCTTTTACGCCTCGGGTCAGGAGAACCTTATAGGTGTTTCGAATCAGTTTTTCTGCCAAAGCGTCATCTGCAGTTCTGATTCCGCTTGCGGAATCGCTACGTGCATTCATCTCCTTGTGGAATTCAATTTTGCCTGTTTCCTTGTTGTAGGTAAGGTCTTTCCCGATGATGACTCCAGCATATTCGACTTCCAGTCCTTGGATGGTATGGATACAGAACACATTCTCTTTTTGAGTATCATCTAATATCGCGGCTCTATCCGCCTTCTTGATGTTCCAGCGGAGATTGGTTCCGTCTTCGTATTCGAAATCATATTTATCCGGATTATATTGACTGACCCATTCATGGGTGTAGCCGGACATGAGTCTCATCTGATGGTTGGAATCCCAAAGTTCATTCCATTTTTTCATCATGTCCTTCATGGAATCCATGATTCCTACTTTGTATTTCATCCCTTTTAAAGAGACATAGTCATTCGTGTAACTCAAGAAATGATTCACAAAGGAGATGTACTGTTCTCCTCCGACGCAACGAAACTGGGAAGAGAGAATCATTCGATTGTCTTCGATGACTTTCGAACCATATTTTTCAGCATATTCCTTTATCTGTTTGATGGACAGGTCATCGGAAGTGGTGACGACCTGGTCCTCGTCAATTAAGAACACATTGACTCTTGATGCATTGAATAATTTATCAATGACATCGACGTTTCTCTGCACGCCCCATCCGAACTTCCATTTCAACATTCGGTGGGCTTCATCCACGATGATGCAGTCGAAGTCATAGGCAGCCGATTTTGCAAAGGCGGCAGGGGTCTTAAACAATTCTTTGATTGCTTTCTTCGTAAAATCTTTGGTGAGAATATCGCCAAAATAGGTACGAGGCGTGAAATTTGCGGTCACATAGCAGGCGTTTCTTCTTTCTGAACCATCCTTTGGATGCATAAGCTGACCTAGGGCATTGATAGCCACGATAGATTTTCCAGATCCTGGTCCACCTCTTATGATGATGGTTCTTCTTTCCCCTTTTTCTAAAGCTTCCTGAACCTCACTTACGATTTTTGAAACAGAATAGGACTGCTCGGCGTCATAAGAAAAGAATGGTTCCCCGTTGATGGCATCGGCAACCATCTTGGAGAAGCCTTCGCTCGGTCGGATTTGAGAACTATCGATTTCATAGAGCGTGTTGTGACTATAAGGTTTCTTTATATATTTTGCGATGAACTCGCTGAGTTTCTTCTGATCATCTTTCAAGAATGCGGGTGCTTCATGGACGAGAGGATATTCCTTTTCGTTTTTCAAAAGGACTTCATATCCCTCAGGCATGTTGTGAAGATAAGAGCAGGCATTCACACCGACCTTGTTGGTATAGATGTATTCATTGAAGTCCTTCAGGATGTTGGCGTAGTTCAACGCCTGATAGGAAGGATGCCAGTAATCATCCATTCCGTGTCCGCCATCCGTTACGACATAGTCTTTTAATGATGATCTTCTTACCTGACTCCATTGTTTGAGCTCAATGAGGATGACATTTTCTTTATCTTCATCGTCTTTTCCGAAAATCAGGAAGTCCACTCTTTGTTTCGTGTCTACGAGTTTGTATTCGACACCGACGCCTGCCTCTTTCGGAATAGAATTATCCTTCAAGGCTTCGGCTACTTTCGGAAGAGAGTGAATCCAGGAGTTGTACTCGCTTGGAGAACCGCCACCGATGTGGTTCGCTTTGAATTCATTTAGAAGCGTTTGGCCGATGATCGGTTTTGAGCCACTGCAACTGCTTATGAAATTTCCTACAGTATCGCTATATAAAATCATCAAGCCTTCCTCCCATTGTCAACATATAGTTTATAACAAAGATATGTCACTTTGGAAATCTTATGAAAAAATTGGTGAAAGAACAGTATGGTCAAATTTCATCATTTATTAAAATTGTAAAGCAATGAATGAAACAGCAATTCCTTTCTTGCTTTTTACAAAGAAAAAGGTAGAGAAACGAAGATTCTAATTATTTTCAGCTAATAGGGAGCCTAGGGAAGTTCTAGGTTACTGTCTTGGAAACGTGATTAGCAACTCACGAACTGATCGGTCTGGTTGCTGGGCTTTCTGCCTGATTAGGAGAACAGCTTCTGATAGACAAGCAAACGACAATCTACTCTTTTCATTTGTTTGTTCTCCTGAAAGGAGGACAGCCGATGGCTGTCAAGATAATAACAATGGAGATCGTCTCCAAGAAGTCCGGAAAGGCCATAAATGTCTCTTTTCCAATGGACGAAGACCTTTTTAAAGCCTCGTTCTCCCTTCCGAAGAAAAAACGCATCCTGTTCCTTACGAAAGCGTACCGTGAGTTCAAACTCGAGGAGAAGAGGAAACGCAGATTGCTTTCTCTCCCCTTGATAATAGTCTCGCCTATGCCTAAGCATAGACGAGATTTTTTATATTAAATCGTGTGTCTTTAAGAGGTTAAACAATGATTGAAATCTACTCGACTATTTGTTCTCTTTCTTGATAAATAGATGGAACATCTGGAATTGAATTGATAGCATCTACCAATTGTTGTTTCATCTCTTCTATTTTCATAGAATTGACCTTAGGTAAATCTTTCTATAGTTACATGGAAAATGATAAGAGTATTTCTAACAAAAAAAATAAAAAAATTAAATAGTTTTAAAATCAGGCTTAATATATTTACTAGTGGAATGATGCATATGTATGAAAGAAGGTTCAAGAATGAATTAAATTGTGACTTAAACGATTTATCTATAGAGATGTCTAAGATCATAAAAGAAACAGCTAAAGGTTTTATGTAGAAATAAAAAATCAGTGATAGGAATCACTGATTAGCAATACTCTCAAACGGGAAGCTGTTCTGAACCCCCGACACACATGTGTGTGTTGTATTTGTTCTAGCAATACTCTCAAACTTTGTCAAATAGGTGCAACCGCTTTGACAGTTTGTGTTGTATTTGTTTTAGCAATACTCTCAAACAGGACAACCTGTTCCATAACAACTTCGGAGTTTGTGTTGTATTTGTTTTAGCAATACTCTCAAACATGAGCAAGATTATTGTTATATATGTTTTCGTTTGTGTTGTATTTGTTTTAGCAATACTCTCAAACACTGTCAATCTTGATTTGGCTGAATGTAAGTTTGTGTTGTATTTGTTTTAGCAATACTCTCAAACGATATTCAGATTCACAAATAGGAACAAGCAGTTTGTGTTGTATTTGTTTTAGCAATACTCTCAAACTTTGGGTTGTTTGGATTTGAGCGGAGGGCTGTTTGTGTTGTATTTGTTTTAGCAATACTCTCAAACATTAAGGCGGTTTTAGAATAGGCATCCAGGTTTGTGTTGTATTTGTTTTAGCAATACTCTCAAACAGTAGTGGAAAACAAAAATAAAGGGGTTATGTTTGTGTTGTATTTGTTTTAGCAATACTCTCAAACAACCCAAAGTAAATAATTGAAATTAGCTAGTTTGTGTTGTATTTGTTTTAGCAATACTCTCAAACGGAGAAGAGTATCTTCAAATCACTGAGAGGTTTGTGTTGTATTTGTTTTAGCAATACTCTCAAACGCTTTTTTTATTTTGGCGATATTTCTAGAGTTTGTGTTGTATTTGTTTTAGCAATACTCTCAAACACTGACCAATTGGGCCACTCGTAATTGTACGTTTGTGTTGTATTTGTTTTAGCAATACTCTCAAACGGACTCGGATGTGAACGCCATGTCGAGAATGTTTGTGTTGTATTTGTTTTAGCAATACTCTCAAACACAGGCAACACGATGGAGGAGTTCATCGAGTTTGTGTTGTATTTGTTTTAGCAATACTCTCAAACCGGGTCGAGAACTTCTCGAGGATCTCCTTGGTTTGTGTTGTATTTGTTTTAGCAATACTCTCAAACAGTAGCTTCTGTCCCAGTGAAGACTCTTTGTTTGTGTTGTATTTGTTTTAGCAATACTCTCAAACGAGGATTGGTCAACTACAGGATGCCGGTCAGTTTGTGTTGTATTTGTTTTAGCAATACTCTCAAACGAATATTTCATGCAATATTACCTCTTTTCAGTTTGTGTTGTATTTGTTTTAGCAATACTCTCAAACACACCTTAATCTGATATTTCTTAATTTCCGTTTGTGTTGTATTTGTTTTAGCAATACTCTCAAACCTCAAACCTCAAATCCCGTTTAAAAGGCCGGGAAGAAAGCACTGCTAATACACCTAAAATTATACTCTTTTTATTCATCTTCTCCAATATGAATTTCAGCCAAATCTTCATCGATATCAACAATGAATTCATTATTGATTTTATACTTGTTTCTATGAGATGAAATATTGATCATCTTTATTTCAAGACTATTCAATTCCTTATGGATACTTTCTATCTCATTAGGAGTGAAGTAATCGTATAAATTCATAATAAAAAAAACTTTAAAGCCTAATACATAAGATAGCTCTCTAATTTTAAAGACTAACTGATCAACTGGATTATCAGTTGTATCAGCTATTCTTAGATTAATAGCTTTTAAAAAGTTAACTAAAGATAATCCATCATCAAAAATTAAAGGCAAATAATAGTCATAACTAATACTATTAATAAACTCATTTATTTTGCTTAATAATACTTGATAACTTTCTCTTATCTCTGGAAGTTGTTTAGTACCAATTGATTTTTGTACTGCTAAATTAATCTTCTTCTCATCAATTTGAACATTTAGAGGATTTTCTATAAGATAACAATCTTTGTCTATAGATCCTTTCTTATCATTTGTATCTTCATACAAAAGATAATCGTCTCCGTTTTCTATTTGATTTTTCAATCCGATATAGAAGGTCCTATAAAAACTAACATTCTCTATAACTAAAGAATAAAACTTATTTGAATCAAGGTTCAATTCCTGATCAAAATCTTTACTTCTTATAACAATCATAATTCAATAACCTTTTCATCTGTGCATATGACGTCGGTTTTAAATTCTCCAACTAAGAAACTCATACTTTGAAATTGTTTTTCCGTAACAGTAAGCATAGTAACAAATCCTTTAGGTGGAAGATGATTTTTCATTACTTTTTCCATAGCTTTAACGTTAGATTCATTTATTGACAGCTTTATATACACTGATTCTTGAAACATAATAAATCCAGATTGCTTTAAGAACTTTACAAACTGCCTATAGTTCTTTCTATCAGTAGCTGTTAAAACAGGAAGATCAAACATTAATATTGATCTCATATATCTATATAGTCCCATCTTTAAATGTAATTTGTAAAATCAAATTAGGATCTTCTGTTTTCAATGCTGTAAGGATACTTAAAACATAATCTCTAACTGCATTATTTAATAGCATGTTTTTGTCATCGATTCTAACTTCACTAGTCAGCATATTCATAAATTGTCTTTTAAAATTGTCTGGAGTTAATTCATTTCTAACCAACATAATGTCCACAAACGGCCTTAAAGGTTCGACAAAATCACAAGCCAAATTATAATGATTGGTAGTTCCAATATGATGAATTCCAAAGACATTTAGATAGCCAAAAGAAGCAATTTCTTTGCTGACTAGGCTTAGAAGTAATGAATATCCATAATTCAAATAAATATTTCTAACATCAGACTCCTTCCTTCTTTCAAAATCTAATCCGAATAACGAAAAGAAATAACTTTTTGCTGCTAGGCCTTCCCTATTTGTAGAATCGCCTCTATGAATATCGTATTCATAGTTTTTAAGTAAATTAAAAGCTTTCTCATCTCCTTTAAGCTTTAAAACTTGTGCTTGATTATGAATCTTATATTTAATAATCTTGCTCCAAACTTCATCACAAACAATTGGGTTCCAATTGAGCTGGATTTTTATCTTGTTAGGAGTATCATAACAGCCAGCATACGGCTCTACTTCTCCTTGGGGCATGTGAGCATCATTGCAAAAGACAACTCTGACCTTATGGTCCATCAATTTAGACATCAAAGCAGCTGTAATGCAAACTTGCTGATTCTCAATTATTAAAACTGATATCTCGTCCAAAAGAATCCTATATTCTTCTTCAGCTCTATAGACAAGATACTCCATAGAGGTTTCAAGCTTACAACGCTTGTTAATTTTTACTATTCGATATCCCACCGTTAACAGCCTTAATCATTTGGAACGACAAATATAATGTTTTCTTTCAAACCACAACTTGATTCTTTTGATATCAAAGTACCACTAGGCAAATTTTTATTTAATTCAATTCCACCTAAACTAGATGGCAACCCCTTTAGTTTTGACAAATCTTGTTCTTTAACACTCTTGCAAGAAAGCAATTTAATTATAGTAGCTATTATTTTAGCTTGCTCAAGAGTATTCAAAGAGCAAAACTCATCATATTTACTCTCTAAATTAATAAAAGATCCACTAGACTTAGGCAATTCCTCAAATATAGGTTTATTAATGACCTCATTGACTAGATAACTGAAGAATCTATTATTCTTATCATGCTCAACTTTATTAGATCCGTCAACCAAGGTAGAAGTAGGATCATTTTCCATTTGATCGTTATATTTTGATAAATCCTTAGCTTTACCTGAAGAAACATTTGTTCCTAGCAAATTGCTGATTATTTTATAGTAATTTTTCCATTCCAAAGGCAAAAATAATTCAGACAAATTTATATAAACAATACTGTTACCAGTTCTGCCTGAAAGGCCGAGTTTAATAAAAGAATCAGTTTGAGAACAAGGTACTTTAACAATTGTCCTCATTATTAATTTGGGTGCTAAAATAATAGGATTTTTCAATTTCTTTTCTTTTTCAAAATAATTAATTATATCTTCTTCACTATTCTTAAACGACCTCAAATTAATAGTAGGAATAGATTCTAAAGAATAAATATGTTTTCCTTTCTTTCCATCAGATTTAACAAGAATAAAATACGGAGTAGACATATCAGAATATCCACCATATTTATTAACATCCATAACTTTATTGTTATCTGATCTTAAATGCTGCTTTAAAGGAAATAATTTACCGGAATTATCTTCATTTTCTTTTGCTTTTGTTTTTATTGTTATTTTATTAAAGAATCCTTGCTTACCACTTAATGTGTATCGCATTTGTGTGACCAAGGGATCATTCAATTCCATATAATGTTCAATTTTATCAAAAGTACTATCTGTTCCTTTATCTCTTACTTTGATTGTTCTTTCTTTTCCATTAGCATCAATTTCTTTTTCATTATGGAAATGAGCTTCCCAATATATATTTCCAGTCTTATCATCAGCTTGAGTTTTTGTGAATAATTTACTAGCTAATACACTTAAATCTTTTTTGCCGTTTGTATCATATTCAACATGATTATATTTATAAAAATTCTTGAACTTTTCATAATAAACATTTCCAACGACTATATTCAAATAGGCATCATTTGCATGATGGAAATCGTTGATATCACGTACTTTGACAAACGCAACATAAGAAGGTTTTAATTCTCCACAAAGCTTTCTAAAATCAGAAACGAGATTAGCTTTAGAATAAACAACTTCTGATCCTTTTTTAGTTTCAGTCATTTTAAGAATATCGCAAACAGCCTTCACAGATTGATTCGTCATCGTTAATTGACGATTGATAAATCCATTTAATTCATCTGACGTCAATTGTTTTGACTCAGGTCTAAGCAATTTATTAGCCTTATCCTTAGGCATGAAATAAGATCTTTTGTTTTTATCTTTTATATTGGCTAGAATTTGAATCCATTTTTTACCTTGTTCCGACAGAATTGTTGAAGGAATAGGATAATTATCTTGCTTTTTATTATTTAGCTCTCTCTCAACCAAAACCATATTATTAAAACTATCATCCTTTAATTTTGCTTGAGGAATAATATGGTCGATATCATAATTTTCATCCAATTTATCTAAATCTATCTTTTCACCGGAATATACAGATCTTCCTAATTGCATGAAATACAAATATACTTTTTTTCTTCTTAATTTCTCATCCGTTTGTTTTTCTAAATTTTCTCGCAACTTTTGATCAACTAAGTCTTTAGCAGCTTCATACGCCACTTCCAACTGCTTCTTTCTAGATTTAACCATCTTTCCAGCTTCGCCAGGTGCCCTAGTTGCTTCAACAAAGATTCTATCAAAATGATCAATATTTAAAGTATTCTTTAATTCATCGATAACCTTAAATGTTTGTCTGACACTTCTCTTCATAGCTGGAGAAGCATATGATTCATCTATTAAATCATCTCTACAAATATTCTTCTCATCATTCAATTCAGCAACTTTCTCTTTAAATCCTGAAAATTGTGAATTCTTTGTCTCATATATTTCCATGAAATTTAATGATGTATCTCTCATGACATCGATAATAGTCACAGGATAAGCTTCACCAGTATTTTCATTGACACAATCAATCGTAATACCATCTAACAATTTTCTAGACAATGGAGCCCAGCCCGAATATTTTTGCTTAAAGAGATAATTCACCTGGTTATCAGATAATCCAAGCTTCTTTAGTCTTTCCTTTAGTAAATCTTTATCCTCAACAATTGTAATAAGTTCTATTACCTTTTCTGCTAGCTCAAATTTACTAGAGTCCTTATAAAACTCAGGTCCAAAAGCATTAGGATTACTCATATCAATAAACGAAGATAATGATGAATTAAACATTGTTAAATCAACTTCATCTTCTCCAATAGATTTACCTGAACCTTTGGTAGTTACAGTCGGATCTTCATCAGATAATTTATATTTATTCTTCAATGCATTTACAATATCTTTTCCTTTTATCTTTTTCTTCTTTAAATAAACATTTTGAATTATATAATCCTTATCTTCTTTAGATATCAAAGATCCATTTACCTTAAGATTATTCAAATCGTTTAATACTTTGTATGCTTGGAATATCAAAGATTCTTTAGGAAGAGTATTCTCACCAAAGATATAAGTGCAATAGTTAGTTAAATTACTTATAAATTTATCTGCTGTGCCTTCTAAATCTACAATTTGACTAAAATTCCAAGGATTAATAATTCCTTGATTATTTTCTCCTTTAAATTGTACCCAATGATTATCTCTTTTATCATCTCTAACATAATCATTTGGCTGAGATAATGGACCGATATAATAAGGCATTTTAAACTTCAATAAAGATACAATCTTATATTCTTCAGTTTTACCATCAGGGAAAGAAGGTGCTTTATCTTTTAAAAAAGGATAATATTTGCTTTGGTTCTTAATAATGATCTTCATCTCGCTCAAATTCAATTGATAAGGAAAAACACCATTATTACGTGAATTTTGTCTAGGTAAAAAACGAATTTTGCTTTCTAACGCCTTCATAATAAGAACAGAGTCTTTCTTTTCTTTTGACTCTTCAAAAAAATAAGGATTGTCTTTTTTTTCATTGCCAATCAATGCTTCATCATTTGCTGTATAAAAGATAGTTTCTTCATTATTTGAATTATTATTACTTAATCTTACTTCATATGCACCTACTTTTAATGTCTCTTTTCCTTTTTTATCTTTCTTATAGGCATTTTCCTTGCTAATAATATATTTAGCATATTTTCCTATTGAAGAACCAATATCATCTTTAATTTGCTTAATCAAATCATCTATTATTTCTTCCTTGGTCACATGAGCACCTGTATACTTTCTTTTACCGCTCGTCTTAGTATATCCGATATAAGAAACATAAGAAGCTTTAGGCTGATTTTTAACTTTTGATTTCTTCTTATTTTTACCATTAGAGTCACCTAAGCCTAAAATTTTAGGATCTCTAAACATAAAGTAATACTGTTCTTTAGTAGCAAATTTCTTATAAAGTCTCTTTAATGCCGCTAATTGTTCTTTATGTTCCTTATAAACATTAACCATAGCATCACATAATAAGCGATTATCATGTAATAAATGGGCTAGAATTCTAAAATCATAGATTTTCTTGGCTTCTAATAAAACTTGAGAATAAAAATCATTAAGATTATAACTATCTAAGTCATTTTCAAAAGATTCTTTCGAAAAATCAATTTTATTTTTTCCAAACTCTTCATCTAAAATTTGATCTTTGGGAAGTAAATCTTTTAGGCTTACAGCCGAACCATTAATTAAGCTCAGCAATGATTGTCTAATACCTGTGAGATTTTTGCCAAATTCTATTTTTTCACTATCTTTTAAGTTTTGTTTTCCACTTTCATTTTTAAATAAATTTATTAATCTATTAGCCCTTTTTATATCAACATTAAAGCAATATTCTGATGAGATTATTTTATCATCATCTTCTTTATCAGCATTATCTTCATCTATTGAATTTTTAATTAAATTATCAATATTATCAAAACACTGTTTCAAATAAGTAGGATCAACTACAGAACCTTGTACATCACCTTCCATCAAGAAGTTTCCACGATATTTTATCATGTGTGCCAACACTAAATAAACTTCTCTAATATCAAATTGTTTTTTAGGATCATAATAATGGTCATTAATAGTCAATCCATTAACCATGGCTTTTCTCAAATGGTAAATTGTAGGGAAATCCTTATAGTATTCTTTATCAGTTAAATCCTTATCATTAAATAAGAAATTATGCTCCATTTGCAATTCTTTATCTTTGTCTTCATTCCAAAGATTAGATTGATCCAATCTTCTAAAGAAGTTTGGATCAATCTTATCCATCTCAGGTTGAAATAACTCTCTAAGAAGGATAATACGTCTTCTTCTACGTGCCAATCTTCTTCTAGCTGTTCTATTTAGTCTTCTATTTTTAGCTGTTTTTGCTGGTCCAAAAAGTCTAGCACCCCATAGATGGCATCCCTCTCTTTTTATTAGTTTTCCGTCTGGGCCATAAGTCTTTTTACGACTTCTAATAATATTATATTTATCATCCGTAACACACCATCCACAGGAATCAGTTCCCATATCCAATCCCAAATAATATTTTTTAGAGTTGTTAGAGTTTTCTATAATAAACCCCTTTCTATAATAAAACACCTATATAAATAAACTCTTTGTGTAGTAAAAAAGTAAGGTATTTCAAAAAGAAATAGCTATTGTCCGCTTTTTTGAACATTAAAATCGATACTATTGACAATTTTAAAACCAAAGTATAAATTATTGGTGTTTTAGCAATACGAGTTCAAATAAACGTTAGTCAAAACAAAGGGGGCTGTGCGCCCCATTTTTTTATTTATAGATTTAAAAATCCAGAGCCTCTCCTTACTCTGGATTCTATTAATTCTTTGCTTATCTCTTTTAAAAGTTTTTAGTAAGTACCTTTAACTCTAATTCCATTAGTATTATCATCGTAATCATTCACGTTTACATGGGTAATACTTTTCTTATCAACACTAACTATTTTTTCATCTAATCCAAAGTAATTATTAGATAGATTCAAAGATCCTAGCAAATTACCATCCGCATCTTTTCAAAAATCACTTTTAATAGCAGCGTCACCATTAAGTCCTGCTTTAGTTTGAGCATTAACACCCCAACTATTTATTAGACAGTCTTTAATAGTTGCAAGATATCCCAAGATATAAATTGGATAGCATTGCCTAAGATTTCAGTCATCTCACATCCTTCTATCAATGCTGATTTAGCAGTAGCACCTAGTCCACCACCACTAATTCCATTCAAGCAAATAGCGTGACCACGCGATTTATTCTTTACTTCAGTCTCGGAATTCCAGTTTTATCCACCCATATCTTTCCACCCATCACGGTTTAAAGTGTCATCGTTTTCACCGATGAACTTACAATCCTTGATGGCAATATTAAATTCGGGGCTATTTTTAGTCTCAATGTTCAAACACAATCCAATCACTTCTATCTTGAACGTTCTTACGATCCTAAGAAAGACTTTAAAAACAAAAAGAATCGTGAGAAAGGAAATACGGAAGATATTGAGTTTGAATAGTAGATGAATTGTTCAATCGTGAAATACTCAAATTCTAATTATTCAGTTAATAGTGAGAATAAATTTTTAAAATTATCAATTGTTTCTTTGCTGAAATCATCAAGGGAGCAAGTCTTTTTCATTAAAGAAGTGTAATTGGCCTTTTTAAATTCATCAGAATCTTTGTTTAAGGATAAAAATTTAATCTTGTCATCAGAGCTAAACATGTCTTCTATTTCAATGAATTTCTTTTTATCGGTAGTTAGATCTCCAATTGTGGAGATTCCAGATTCAAAGCAAGTTCCTTTACAATGGTTTTTAAATGCTAAACCGGCTTTGTCGCCATCAACTAAGATCATTCTTTTAGGAAAAAATATATCTTTTAACTTCTTAATAATTTGAAGTTGATTATTATCGTTTGAACCAACACCTTTGAAAGGAATAAATGAAATATTTTTAATTCCTAAAAGATTCTTAAACATCGTTAAATAATTATAGTCAGTAATCCCTTCAACCCAAACCACTTGCGTTTCATAATCATAAAGAACATTTTGTTTGATAGTAAGAGATTCTTTGATAGGAATTAAAGAGTCGGGGTCATCCATACTTACTGCTGTAAATAAGTTATCAATTTTTGTGATATTGTTATTCATTGAAACTACTCTAAGTTCATCATAATTATCTATATCAATTAAGAAAGGCATGTGCGTTGCTATGACGAAAGTAATTCCGTTTCTTATTGCAAATTCTTTTATAAACCTTCTTAATTCAATTTGACCTTGAGGGTGTAAATGGGTCGCAGGCTCATCCATAATGACGATATCACCTGGATTTAGTTTGCTCCCACAAAGGAATTTGAAATAAAGATTAAAGAACCACCTAAATCCTGTTGATTGATATTCAATCATAATAGGGTCTTCATTGTCACCTCTTGCCATTCCAAAGCTTATATTATTTGATTCTAATTCTATGGTAAATTCATATTTATCGTTATCAGCAAAATAAAGCCTATTAAATTCATCATTTAAATTTGTAATTTTCGAATTAACAATCTTTTTAATTTTATTAAGAATTGCAGGATTATGGAATTTGTTGAACTGCTGGTAAGCATTAATAATTTCACTTGAATCTATTCCGATAGCTTTAAAAAGAGCTTTAAAGAAACTACTATTAGATAGATTTGAGGGGGTAACAATCATATCATCGCTTGAAATAAATTCCTCCCGATATTGATAAATCTTAGGAATGAAAGATATGCCATATGTATCAGAAAAATATTTATTTAATCTAGAAAGGCTATCAGTTCTATAGTCTTTATAAAGGCTTATTAAAGGATCTTTTTCATCAAATGAAACCAATTGAAGAAGTAATGCTTCCTGATTTCTTTGACTCCCATAATAATAATTTCTTCCCCTTGAATATGTTTGCTCTAGGTTATCAAGGGCGTTGAATATTGAACCTAAATCATCAATTTTTCCTTGCTTAGAATATATTTCTTCCAATACAGTTGGTTGGATTTGCAACTGTTTTAAATAATCAATTATTTTATTAAGAGATAATTTAATTTGTTCATTAGTAAGTTTTATGTCTTTATTAAGTTCAATCATCTCATACTTAGGATTCTGTCCATAAGTAAGTAAACACTTGCCAATGACTTTTGAATCTTTTACTTCAAAAGTTAATTGAGGAATTCTATCTTTTTCATCGTAACTTAAAGTAGTAATGTCTCTATCAGAGAATTTCCCAGAAGAAAATTCACCCAATGCATCTAATACATTTGATTTGCCGGAATTGTTAGGACCAATTAAAATAACCAAATCTCCTATTTTATTCTTTTCTAATGAAGTATTTAAAACAAATCTTTCTTCTTCTTTTAAACCAATGTTACGAAACTTTGACAATTTGATAATTCTTTCCATATCATTTTCCCTCCTTGATATTTTGAATTTGATTAATTTCTAAATATGGCTTTAACATTTTGCTGTCCATAGGACTCCGCTTTTTCTTAGATATAAGGGGCTCAATAGATAATAAATAATCTATTACTACGTTAAATTTATCTGTAGTTATAATCTTTTTAATGAACTTAATTTTTTTACTGTTGGGATCTTTTTGATAAAGCGAATCAACACTCTTGATAAATTTGTTTGACTTATTAGTAACGACATTACTATTTTCGTTAATTGATGTGAGAATAAAATTAATAACATTAACTTTATCTATTAAATCATTTTTGGAAATATAGTCAAACAACTTGGCTATTTGCTTATCTACTAGTTCCTCTTGCCCAAGATCGTAGCACTCAATGTATTTATACATTGTTGGTCTTGAAATTTGCAGGTATTTGGCAAGTTCAGTAATTTTGATATCTAGTTCTTTTAATTTATCTTTTATCATTGTTTTCCTCCCTAACATTATTAAATCAAATTTTACGGATTTTGTAAAGAGAAAGTTTACAGAAAATGTAAACTTTCTTTGACTGAGTATGCTCATTAAGTTGAATTAAAAGCAATAAAATATAAAATTAATGTATAGATTTTAAAGATTTTCAATACAAATTAATAAAAGCAAAAGAAGCAAAAAAGTGGATATTTTTCTCAATATTATTGGCAAAAATCATGATAAAGATTTGATTTCCAAACATTCGGCATTTCTTTTTAAAAATAGAATATCTCTTTATATTATCAATCAAGGAAGTTCGAAAAAAACTACTAAAAAAGTTCGGATTTCCAACCTCTTTCTCCACCAAAAGCCAATGCCGCCAATGCAGATAGCAATACAGACCTACTAATCTTGGACATTTTCTTCATGTTTCGTAATTCCTTTCTTTATGCCAGTCTCTAATCATCCCCAATCATCTAAGTAGTCAATCCCTTTCTTTCAAAGACAAGACACAACCCGTCTGATGAAGATGCTATGTTAATTCTTTATGTCAGGAGAGTGGATTGTAAAATTTTAATTTGATTATGTAATAGCTAAATATCTTAATTGCTTGTAATACATTTCAAATTTCCCAGTTTCTTCATTTTTAGGGATTGCTTAATATCCTTTACAATTAGTTATGCTTGTGTTTCATCAATAATAAAATATATAGTTATATTTATTCTTTTACTATAAAGTGATATTTTATAAGTACATTAAACCCTTAATATTAACCAACTTAGATAGATACATCAACAAATATAAAGAGGATATATAAAATGAACATCTTATGTTGTATTAACAAGAAGTATTTCAAGAATCTATGTCTTGTTATATTTTCTTTGGTAAAGAAAAATAAAGATTCTTATATAAATCTTTATATAGGTTCAGGTAACTTCACCAATATAAAAGACAAATATGAATGTGTCACTAAAGAACAAGTAGAATTTCTAAATAAAAAATTAAAGAAATACAATTCTTTAAATGAAGTTTATCTAGTAAATATAGATGACTATCCATCTATTCATAACGAGATAGAGAAATCTTTTGCATCAAAGACTAAATTCTCACCATATGCATTGATAAGATTGTATGTGAATAAACTAAATCTTTTAAAAAATCTAGATAGAATTATCTATTTAGATACAGACATGGCTGTAAATGGAAATATAACTTCTCTTTATGAGACTCCATTTGATGGAAAACTTATGGCTGCAAGTAAAGATATTCTAGATAAAAATAAACCTGATGATAGAAATCCAAACATCAATTCAGGAATGCTGCTTTTAAACATGAAAGAATTATCTAAGACCGATCTTTTAGAAAAAACTATAGCTTTGATGAACTCAAAGCTATATCTGACTCCAGATCAAACAGCTTTGAATAAAATATTTAAGAATAAGATTAAGTATGTCAGTTACAAATACAATTGGCAGAATAGAAAAGGACCTCTTCCTAAAGATGTCGTCATCAGGCACTACAACGGAATATTTGTATGGTTTCCTTATCCACACTTCTTCCATGGCTTACCTACCGATGACAACTTAAAAAGATTCTATAGACAAAGAAAAGAACATGATTTCGATGATACTATAGAATTAGTAAAAGAATATAAGAAAAACAATCCTAACTTGTTCTAATGTTTATTTTTGTTCTTCTTTCTAATTCTAAGTAATTCAAACACAATAACCAGAGCAATAAATATGCATCCTATAGTTGATGAAACTACGATGATTCTATTTACTCTTTCTTTGTCAGCATCATAATCATCAGGCTTATCATCATTGCCGTTGTTTTTGTGATTATCATCATTTGAAGAATCATTAGATTGATTCTTCTCTTTCACTTCTATGGTGATGATATAGCTAGATTCATTACCATCTGAATCTTTTACTGTATATTCAACATTATATGTTCCGACTTTATCTTTATCAAACGATGTATTCATAGATACATTGTTTGAATTTGGTTCTATTTGATAGTCTTCACTATCAAATATAGATATAAGCTCATATAAATCTATATCATCTCCCTTACTTATTGAATAATATTTACTTGAAGAAGTTATAATGGGTGATCCGCCACAATAAATTCTTTTGATAAGATTGTCGAATTCAATTCTGTCATCTTCTTTTAGATAGCCGTAGATTTGAACAACTTTATTCTTCTCAGTCAAGTTTAATCTCTTATTAGATAAAGTCTCATCATCAAAATCTTGCTGATAATTCCTTAATTCAGCTATCCATGTATTCTTTATCACTTCATATAAAACTTCTTTAGTATCGAAATCTGAATAATTCAAAAGATTGAGTCCATCTTCTGTTACTTCATATTCTATATTCTTATCAGTAGTCTTATATGCCTCTATAGGATTATTTGATCCTAAAGAAACTGAATAGACATTCACATACTGAGGTCTTTCAGTATAAATAGATATTTTATAACCATATTCTAAGTCAATTGAGACTGAAGGCACATTAGAAGTAGCAAAGTACTCATTACCTTTAACAGACCATTGTTTAACAACATTATCATCCAAGTCTTTTATAGTAACTGAAACAAACACAGCATCAGGCTTATTCTTCCATTCATCAGTCTGATTTCCTAAATTAGCCCCACCTAACGAAACTGTGCCTTTCTTGTTGTTTTCACTCAATGTTAATGTGAATCCAAAAGTATTATAAACACCTGTAATTCCAAGCTTTGTTTGGTGATAAAACAAACTTTCAATTTTCGTATATGAATGGAAAAGTGTATTCTCGCCTTCCTTCAAATAAAGAGATTCTACTTCCTTACTATTATATCCGATGACAGCGGGAAACTCTATCTCATAATCGCCATGTTTTAATCCTTTAAACAAAATGAAATTAGATTCAATAACTTTAGTTTCTATCAATCGACCATTCTTTTTTATTCCTATCTTTTTGCCTATTATCAAGAAGTCATCATCTATTTCTATTTTCAAAGACAATGATGAATCTGAATTCATAAATGAATTCAGTTCATCTTCATCTACTAAGCTATATTTTAAAGAAGTAGAATTAATTACTTTATAAGAGTTTAATTCATCAGTGTCTAAAACATCACCTAGTATGACATAGGAATTTGAATCTTGAGATAATACATAGCGTCTCACATTAGGTGTCACATCCAACTTCCATGCATCTAAATACGGAAGTATATCAGCCTTGTATTCCTTCAAAAAAAACAAAGCATATACATCCGTTACCTTGAAATAAGTAGGGCCGTATTTAAAAGCTAATGATCTATAGAAAGAAAATAGTTTTCCATAAGTCTTTTCACCTTCAAAAGAATTGAATAAATTAACCAAGAAATACAATTTCTCATTTACATTTGTATATGTTCCTTCATCGTTTTGGAATATATACTGACCATTCAATCTTTTCTTATTGAAGTCATCTTCCTTAATAGATAAGTCACCCAACCAATTGGCTGAGTCTTTATATAATGACTTATCATTTTGAATATAATATGCCAAAACATTATTGCCTGTTTCATTGAAACAAAGATTTACTCCACCACCTACTCCTCTTCCAAAATAGCCTTGATATCCATGGGCTAATTCATGCAATGTTCCCCATCCATATGAGAAGAAAGCCGATATAGATGTCTGGTTAACAACAGCAATAAAATCCCCGTTGTAATATGCACCAGCCCCGGCATATCCTTTATCTGCTATCGCCACATATTTAGTTCTATAATTTCTGTTAGTTTCATCTGACCAATCAAATACAAGCCCAGCCATTTGGTCCATTCTATTTATAACATTCAAATAGTAATCCAAAGCATCATCCAATGTATCAAATGCTTTTTTCTTCTCTGTCATTCCATAGTTAGTCAGTTTATCTATGTCTTCAAAAGGAACTACAAACATGATAGCTTCGCTATCGATGACAGCAAAACTATTTTTGCTGTCATTCCATCCAGACTTGAACTGACTTTCATCATCCTTGTAATGATAGTAATCCAGAGGTTTTACAGAATTGTCATATTTGATTTCAATTTTAAAAGTCTTATCGATGTCTTCCGTCAATAATCTCGGTGAAGTTAATAAAGGAACACAATCATAAGATATTGAGTTTCTGATATTGGTTATATATTGATATTCGTTATTTGATTTAATATTCAATATGCTATTTTGAACTCTAGTATTAGTAAAACAAGTAACGGTCATATTAGAATCAAAAACAGTATCTATGTTTTTGATTGAAAGAGATGAATTAGCTGGTAGATAGACACCCAACATTTGTCTATCACCTTTATTGCACCTCTCCATTCCAGTCATAGACATGTTATTCATCTTCGGAATTGAATATATAGTCCTGACAATATCAAATTTTCCACCAGTTTCATCATTCACATGAACCGGAACATTCAATTCAACTTTATTGCCGTCTTTATCGCTAACTTCATAAGTGAGTGTATATTTACCCGGGATTGTAGGATTCACATCGTTATAAGTGCATTGTATATAAGGAGTTAAGTCACCATCCTCATAGTCTTTAGCAAAGACTCTAAATCTAGAATCTTTGATAGAAAAAGATTCGACTGAATCTTTATCCATAGTTATTTCAGTCGCACCATAGAAGATAGGGATATTAGTATTTGAATTTATATTTATATCTTTATTTAAATCAAATGAATAGACATTAATATTGATTGAACTAAAAGAAATCAATAAGGCTTGGCTTAATAAAAACAATCTAATCATAATTACTATCAATCCTATGTATTTAAGGTTATAAACTATTTATCTTTATTATTGCTTCTATGAATTTTAAGCAACATACAAGCAATAAATAAAACTATTGCAATAGCTATGATACACCAAAACAAAGATTCATATCCATATATTTTTAAAGGACTTTGAATAGAATCAAAATAAGCATTATTCGGCTCTTGTGAATAATAATAGAAACCTTCTGGTCTTGTATTTCCATACATAGAAAACATCAAGAAATAATTAGATAAGTTGATAAAGCAAGAACAGTAAAGAATTGTTGTAATAATCAAGGATAAGATTATAGGAATAACATCAATCGTTATTTGATCAACAAAATATGTCGATTCATCCAATCCATTGTATTTAAAGAAATCATAGGTACTATTAGTCCATTTTTTAATACCTCTATTACTCACAATCAAATAAATTATAAGAATTAGAGTTAAGCCACCACAAAGAGAAGAAAACAAAATAAACTTATTATCTCCTTCTCCTAAATGGAATTTTATGAGATCTTTATTAAAAGAAATACCTCCATCCTTTTTATTTTCAACAATATTTCTTATCGTTTGCTTGTCAGCTAACAAATAATAAAAATTATTAGATATCATATTTTTTCCGGAATACAGCAAAGAGATATATCTATATGTATCTAAAGACATGGAATTAATTCCATCCCCATCTTCGGTTGTTGTAATTGATGAAAGACTAGCATTTTCATTATCGACATTTGTTGAGATAGAAATAGGAGTTCCTTTCTTATAATTACCAATTTTAATATGAAATCCATCGCTATTATCTATGATTAAATCATTGTGATAATTGAAATTGTTTACCAATGATAAATTGATGTTATTATCTACAACACTTGAATTCATAATAGAATACAGATTCCCTGAATTTAACTTTATCGTTGAAAATCCACCATTGCTCATTATTTGTTTATAAGTATTAGAAGTCATAACTAAAAATGAATCATCTTTCTTATCAAAAGCACTTCTTACTTCAATATAATCCGGACATTGATCATCTTCCATCACGACAGTCTCAATTCTTTTACTATTTAGATATAAAGAATTATCAAATAGGTAAGATGATGTATTAGTGAAATAGAATACATCATCTTTAAGATTAGTTTCATTTGATGTTAAAAAATTATATTTTTTAAAATCATATCCTAAAATAAACTCATCATTAATTTTTCTAGAAAAGATGAAACTCGATGTTTCATACATATGATTATCGTTTAATTCTTCAATAGAATAATCTAAATTAGTATCGTCATTAAAAGATAATCTATGATACTCAAATGGATCTCTTTCTAACACATCTCCGCTATATATTCGATTGAGACTACTAGTTGTTTTATTGCTTACAGATAATCCAAACAAAATAAATATTGCTAAAATCAAAAGTGACTTTATAGTAAAATCCAATTTATGATTATTTAAATAAGATTTAAGCAAAACAAAAGGATTTTTATTTTGTTTCACCTCACAATAATTGATTTTTGATGATTCACTTTCAATATGGTTGTTTTCAATTATAGTTTTCTCTTCAGCAAAAAGTATGAGAACATTCGGCTTTATGTCTTCTAACTCGGCTGAATGATCGACCACAATTACTAAATGATTCTTTGATAAATTCAATAAAATAGCTTTTAATCGTTTTCTAGATTCTTGATCTATAGAGCTGAAAGGTTCATCTAATACATATACCGGTTTTTCTACACACAAGCATGAAATTATCTCAGCTTTTTGTCTTTCACCACCGCTCATTAGATCGATATCCTTATCCATGAAACTATTAAAATTTAATTCCTTAGCTAATAGATTTGCTTTCTCTATTTCTTCTTTATTTCTTTTTAAAATCTTTAAATTCTTTTTCAATGAATACTCATATATCAAAGAAGACCTTTGTCCGGCATATGAATAGAGAGAGAAGACATATCGTCTTCTCTTTTTCAAACTCATATCATAGATATTCTTGCCAAGCAATTTCACTGACCCACTATCAGCTTTTCTAAATCCCATAATAACATCTAAAAGCGTGCTTTTACCACAACCACTTTTTCCCTTGATGAGACATATTCCTTTTGAGCATGAAAAAGATATATTTTCAAATAATATCCTACTTTTTAATTTGATAGATATTGAATTGATTTCAATTAAATTCATTTATGCTTCCTTTGTCTTTCTTTTAAAGAATACCAAAATTATACTACAAAATTTGACTATAATACTCAAATTAAAGAGGGGTTTTAAAAATGAAATACAAATTTATCAAAATTCTTTTAGCTACACTTTCTTTCAATACATTCCTTGGAAATTACAGTTATTCATATTTCCAAAAGCATGATAGCTCAACAATAAAGCAAGAATTAAAGAAGTCTTATTCTAATTCATCAGACTTCAAATTGATTGCCAGTTTTTCTGAGCCTCATATAAATAATTCTAAGAAAACTTGTTATTACTATTACAATGCCGATGTTTATTCTTGTCCTTTCACTAGTGTATCAAATTTAATTTTAATCAATGTTAACTCAACATTCGTTCCTGGCAATGTTCCTGTTGAAAATGGAGATTCATCATATAATAAAGATCATCATCTAAAAAACGGATATATACATATACTACCCCACAAAATTTCCGAAGGTTCTAATACAAGTCCTTCATTTGTGATAAAAGATGCTTGGCCAAAAAGTTCGACTTCTAAAGTTTCTATAACAACCTCTTTTGGAGGAACATATAATTTCAGTTCTACTCTTTCTGCCGGTATTTCAATGGGCAGTGGTGCTTATATAGAAGGTGACTTAACTCATGGCTTATCTTTATCCTATAGCAAGTCAACTAGTGAAACAAAAGATGATCCCATGTTATCTCAACAATTGAGTAGTAATGGAAAAGAGGAACAATTTAGTTTTGAATACCATATAGAAGGTACAAATAGTTATAACCTCAATACCTATACCTTATTGGAAGTCAAGAAAGATGCAATAGGATTCAATAAAGAAAGCATTGTCTTTGAAGTTGATGCATATTTAAGAACTGTATCTTGGCATAATACTTGGTGGGAGGGACATGATGAAATTAGCGATTCACTTATTTTCTATGCCAACCTAGGTCACTATCCTTCCAATCCAAAATTCATAGATTAATTCATATGAAACTAGAAATAAATAATATAAGCAAATCATATGAAAACAAACCTGTTTTTTCTAACTTATCCTTTACTTTTGAATCTGATAACTTATATCTTTTAAAAGGAAAAAACGGAGCTGGTAAAAGTACCTTACTAAATATATTAAGTGGAAATGACTTAAATTATTCTGGTAAATTATTATTAGATGGAATTGAAATAAATAAGAAAAATAATATTTCTTATACTGACGAATACATTAATTATTTCACACAAGACAGTGCTGTTTTTGATGATATGACTTGTTTGGATAATATTTTACTGCCTTACCCTAATAAAGATAAAAACAGAGCGACTGAATTGCTGAACGAATTAGGCCTTTCAAAATGTGTCGATCAGAATGCTTCTAATTTATCTTATGGAGAAAAGCAAAGATTAGCCTTGGCTAGAGGTCTTTATAATCTAAAGCCTATAATGTTGTTTGATGAAATAACATCAAATCTAGATTTAGACAGCATAAAAATAATTATGAATATGATTTTCAATCTAACAAAAGATCATATCATCATATTCATAACACATGATGAATCAATAGACTATTTACCATCCAATTACAATCTAATTAAATTAGAAAACAACAAACTGAATCTTATTGATTCTAAAACAAATAATATAGTAAATAAAAATATGTTTTCTAATTCATCAGTCAAGGAAAACCCATCTTTAATTAAAGAAATTGCTTCTTCATTAAAAATTAACAAACCTTTATATATATTTACTTTTTTATTTTTAGTTATATTTACAGCATTATCAATTGTTTTTGGTGGATTCTACAACACATATAATATAGATAACAGTGAAAACATAGCCTTTGATAATTATCTCAATTCAACTCCAGCAATATATATAGAAGATCACGATTGGATTAACAAAGATAGAATAGACGATAATTCATTATTCTATATCGTATCAACAAATCCAAAGGATTTGCTCTACGAATATGATGAGATGAGAAACTCAATAGTATCATTATCTGGAATATTATCAATTCCTAACAATGATAATTATGATGATTATGGTTTTCATTTATCTTTGGATGAATCAGGAAATATTATAGGTCGATACCCAAAAGCAAGTAATGAACTAATTGTTTCTAAGGACACATATAATGCATTTATATCCGCCTTTGAAAAAATAGGATTATCCAAATCCAAGGCTGTAAATAAACTATTCAATGACAATTTTGATTCTTATAAAATTGTAGGTGTATATGATCCTGTTTTGTATGATGGATACGAATATCATAAAAACGCAGAATTTAGCGAAGCTATTGTATCTTATAATTTTATGATTAATACTGGATTTACTATCAAAGAAAATAATAGCAATTTCGAATCAGGCTATGTGATAAAAAATACTATAAGCAATAGAAAACTAGTATCCAAATCGGATATCAACAGTATTTTCTTAATGCTAGAAGAGACTAATAAAAACTCATCAGGATTTGATACATCAGCTAATATCAATTCAAAAGGGGAATACCCATATAAAGGATTTGATAGTTATCAATCGTGGAATATGTTAATGTGGGCTTCATTTGCTTTAATTTCAGTTTATATGTTGATAATTATTATTTCATTCTATAACAAGAATAAAAGAATATTCTTATTATTGAGAATATCAGGAATGTCTAGAGATAGACAAATCAAAAATAACCTTTTAACCTTTTCCTCAATAATTATATCTAGTTTATTGATAGGATTTGGGCTTGGAAGTCTTGTTGGATTTATAATAGCAAAGTCATTAGAAACTGTCTTTTATCCAGCTGTATCATTATTTAATTATTATTATTTAACTTATTTAATTCCTATGATTATAATTCTTGTCTCAGTATTATTATTCTATCTTGTTTTATCCAAGCTGCTTTCTCCAAAAGATTTAAGTAAAAGACTAAACGAAATAAAGCACAAATGATTATTTCTTGTTTCTTCCTAGAGGCATTTCAATATAATCACATACAAATGTATCATATGATTTTAAATACTTTTTAGCTGAATTTAATATCTCTTTTTCATCAGTATCTTTTGGAAACAATAATCCTTCTCTTGTATGTTTTAACATATAACAAAACACACTGTAAACCCCTGCACTGACCTGAAGAATAGTAGCAGTAGTATTTAAGCCTTTGCCATCTAGATAGTTTCCAAAATATCTTGTTTTAAATCTAAGACCCTGTAAGATTATTCCTACAGATTCACCGCCTTTTATGATTTCAGATTTTTTATTATATGGAATTTAGTAGGGTTGTTATAGTTGATATTCTCCAATGATTTCATCGCATATTCACAAGGTGAATATACGAAATGAACAGTCGGAGAATAATGCTTATAAGTAAGCATATCCCTAATAGAAAATATCTCTTCATGGGTTGAGATATGACCATGAACAACTCCTTGGGGGGATATAGTATCTTCTTTATATTTTCAAATCCAGCCTTATAAAGACTTAAGACCAAATTCTTGTAATCCGACAAGAATATCTTATCGTAAGATAGATATTCTTTTTTTGTTCCATAGGCAATTTCAGGTGATGAGATAGTCTCATAATAATAAGGCCATGGATTCCAAGTAGAATATAAAGTGTCCTCTTCAAATGGAATATTTGTGACTTGATCATCGTTATCGACTTCCTGAACTTCTTTAACTTTTATTTTCTTGCATATAAGACCATATTTCTTCTCTTCATATAATTTAAGCAACTTCTTTCTATAAATCCTAATATAAAGAGATTGATCATTTAAAATAACTTGATGGATACATTCTTTTACAAAACAAGAAATTAAGCCTGGATTCATTCCAAATTCAACAATACAAGTATTCAATCCTTTTTTATATTTCTTTCTCAATTCTCTATAAACTAGATAATGATCAAAACAACCTATCCATTCTTTATCGCCCCTCCACGATTCATCAGCAGTAGAAAGATAATGTATTCAATGATTTAAGCAATACTCGACCAAGACTAGTGTTTTAGTATCGATAGAGAAATCAAATAAATAATCTCCTTCTAATAGTATCTTTAAAATAGATAAGTAATTGTTCTTATCTATATCTTTTTTTATAAAGTTTTCTTTCAGTCCACCTAAAGAGACGAACCGTTCTTCAACATCATTACTTCTATCGACAACATAAAAATCAAACGGATTAAATAATCCGTTTTCTTTTAACAGCATCAAAAAAGAAGTTCCTACTGCTCCCAACCCTAAAATAAAGTATTTCACTTTGCAGCGTTATTAAAACTGACACAAGCAACAATTATTACAGCAATGACGATGACGACGACAATTCCAATTCCTATAGCCTAAAGAGTTTTCTCTCTTCTTTGTGCTGCTTCGTATTCTTCTTGTCTTTTTCTTTGTTCTTCATAATACGCTTTCTTCTCTTCTGTAGTCATCTTGTTGACGTCGACATGATTTCCACTATAGTTATTTGAATATCCCATTACCAATCACTCCTTAACATTTCTTAATTAAGTCTTAGTATTTATAAGCTATAAAGCTAACTAATAATTCAGCTTTTTGTTTAATTAAATGTAAGCGTTAAAGATATCCACTCTTGACGATTCGAACTCGCGAACCGCAAATAAT
>ENA-OOWZ01000076-OOWZ01000076.1-human-gut-metagenome-genome-assembly--contig:-NODE-76-length-55637-cov-2.423123_pt1 | contig 55637 bp, 48 predicted proteins | sample MGYA00241580_ERZ501329 | MGnify/ENA primary metagenome ERZ501329 (study PRJEB25962, sample SAMEA2042923) | human gut metagenome | biome: human gut; feature: human-associated habitat; material: faeces... | reverse complement strand
CACGCCAATTCTAAAAGTACCAGTGCTAAAGAACTTCAAAAAAAGCCGGGAATCATTTATAATATAGAACATAAACATGGAACGAAACCATGTCATAGGAAGAAATGTATTTTGAGAGGAGGCTCTTATAAATGCTGAGTATTATTTATGGAGATGTGAAAAACAGTATTTATAATACAAATGTTTATTTTAAAAACAGTTATGAACCAGAATGGCTTGATGCAGAACTGGCGAAAAAGATGATTAAAGATATTGATGATTCAGAAGTATTAAGTGGTGAATGCATTAACAGTCCGGTGTTGGGACAGATTCCTCCTGAAAGACTGTCAGGAGGAGTGAAAACATTGTTGTTGATTTTAAATGAACCAGATCGGATTTTCAATGCCTCGACCTGTGGCGATAACTGTGCAAAATGGATATTGGAAATAGGCAGGATTAAAGATGTTACCATTAATCTCAGACATATGATGAGTTTTGGAAAAGACACAAAATTTGAAATCAAAGTTCAAAATGGAGGAGAAACAGCTCATTCAATGAAGGAACTTATTCCTATAGCAAATAAGTATTTAAATGAAATGGAAAATTAGTTGTTTTCCATTTTATTTTTTTGTTTATATACATAATAAATATGAAAAAAACTCGAATTTTGTCGAACGATTTTTGTTGACAAGTCTATTTAACAATAGTATAATAATTTCGTATTTAATCATTTGGTGAAAAAATTTTTTTCAAAAATTTAATTCAAAAAAATTAGAATTTTATTCTAGTAAAAAATAATAATTTAAATTCAAAAAAGGAGGTTGATCTATGGAAGAAACAAATATTAATATGTTAGTAGCATCTTTAATAACATCATTTAATAAATTTCAGGATTTAATGATAGATAATATAAGAGAAATTAAAGATGATATAAGAGTTATGAAAGCAGACATCGACAGTATGAAGAAAGATATAGATATCATGAAAGCAGATATAGTTGTTATGAAAGCGGATATCGATAGCATGAAGAAAGATATAGACAGTATGAAGAAAGATATAGACAGTATGAAAGCAGATATAGAAGAATTGAAAAAAGATTCAGAAGAAAACAAGAAACGTTGGGAAGAGAACAATAGACGTTGGGACGAAAACGATGCAAATTGGAAAAACTATGAAAAAAATAGAAAAACAGATATACGTTCTCTAACAAACATATTATTTGAACACGAGGAATATATTGCATCTATTGCAAAAGATAAAAATATAAATAAAAAAGCAATTTAGTAAAAAATCACCAAATGAAATAAAAATATAATAAAATACTTGAAAAAAATAAAAAAAGTGATATAATAAGAAACATAAAAAATAAAAAGACTATAACAAGGACAACACAAATATTGTAATATCTTAAGAGAGAATCAAACATTTGGTGTGAGTTTGAAAGTAAAAAGTATTTGTTATCACCTATGTTAGTTGCAAGACTGAAACAATAAATAGTAAGTTTTGACGTATATCTGCGTTAAAGATAAAAGAGAGAATATTAAATGTTTAATATTAAAATAGGTGGTACCGCGGAATTAATATAAGATAAATTTCGTCCTAATATGCAAAGCAAAAATGCATATTAGGGCTTTTTTGTTTTGTAGAAAAAAGAAGGAGGTAGCTATTATGCAAGAACTAAAAATTAATGGAATCTACAAACACTTTAAAGGAGATTACTACTTAGTTGAAGGAATTGCGAAAGATTCTGAAACACAAGAAGAAATGGTCATTTATAGAAGACTATATGAAGATGGAGGATTATGGGTACGTCCAAAAGATATGTTTTTATCAGAAGTAGATCATAAGAAATATCCAGATGTAAAACAAAAATATAGATTTGAATTACAAGATATTAAAAGTGTAAAAAATAAATAAAGGAGGAAAAATTATGTACAAAAAAGTAGAACTAAAAAATGGATTTGTAGGAATGGAAAATGAAGTAGCAGAAATGTGGAAACAAAAGAACATAATAAAAAAGAACTTTGAAATGAACAAAGGTCAAAGATATTTCACATTTTATGATGGACCTCCAACAGCTAATGGAAAGCCACATGTTGGACACATCGAAACAAGAGTAATGAAAGATATTATCCCAAGATACAAAGTAATGAAAGGATATCATGTAGACAGAAAAGCTGGATGGGATACACATGGATTACCAGTAGAACTTGAAATAGAGAAAAAACTTGGTATATCAGGAAAAGAACAAATAGAAGAATATGGTGTAGAAAAATTCGTAAAAAAATGTAAAGAAAGTGTATTCTCATATGTTCACCTATGGGAAGAAATGACAAATAAAGTAGGATTTTGGGTAGATATGGAACACCCTTATGTAACATATCACAATGATTATATTGAATCAGTATGGTGGGGAATATCAGAAATGTGGAAAAAGGGATTACTATATGAAGGACATAAAGTAATGCCATATTGTCCAAGATGTGGAACAGCACTTTCATCACACGAAGTTGCACAAGGATATAAAGATGTAAAAGATTTAACTTGTATAGCTAAATTTAAAGTAAAAGGTGAAGAGAATAAATATATCTTAGCTTGGACAACAACACCTTGGACATTACCATCAAACTTAGCACTATGTGTTAATAAAGCATATACATATGTTGAAGTAAAAGCAAATATTGGAACAGATGACGAACCAATATATGAAAACTATATATTAGCAAAAGATTTACTTACAAATGTATTAAAAGAAACACCTTATGAAATAGTTAAAGAATTCAAAGGAACAGAATTATTAGGAACAAAATATGAACAATTAATGCCATTTGCAAAAATAGATGGAAAAGCATTTGAAGTAATACATGGAGATTATGTAACAATAGAAGATGGTACAGGAATTGTACATATAGCACCAGCTTATGGTGAAGATGATAGTTTAGTTGCAAAACAAAATGGAATAGCATTTGTAAATCTAGTAGATAAATCAGGAAAATTCGTACCAGAAGTTGAACCATGGGCAGGAAAATTTGTTAGAGATTGTAATGAAGATATATGTAAATGGTTAGCAGAACATGGAAAACTATTTTCAAAAGAAAAACATTTACACTCATATCCACATTGCTGGAGATGTGACACACCACTTTTATATTATCCAAAAGAAAGTTGGTTTGTTGCAATGACAAAATTAAGAGATGAATTAGTTGCAAATAACAACAAAATAAATTGGTATCCAGATACAATTAGAACAGGAAGATTTGGAAAATTCCTTGAAAATGTAATAGATTGGGGAATTTCTAGAGACAGATATTGGGGAACACCATTACCAGTATGGAAATGTGAATGTGGTCATGAAGAATGTATAGGCTCAATTGCAGAATTAAAAGAAAAAGCAATAGATTGTCCAGATGAAATAGAATTACATAAACCATATATAGACAATGTACATTTAAAATGCCCAGAATGTGGAAAAACAATGACAAGATTTAAAGAAGTAATAGATTGTTGGTTTGATTCTGGATCAATGCCATTTGCACAATTACATTATCCATTTGAAAATAAAGAAGAATTTGAAAAACACTTCCCTGCACAATTTATTTCAGAAGCAATTGACCAAACAAGAGGATGGTTCTATACATTACTTGCAGTATCAACATGTTTATTTGATAAAACACCTTATGAAAACTGTATAGTATTAGGACATGTTTTAGACGAAAAAGGACAAAAAATGTCAAAATCTAAAGGAAATGGTGTAGATCCAATGGTATTATTAGACCAAGTTGGAGCAGATGCAACAAGATGGCATTTCTATACATGTTCAGCACCATGGTTACCAACAAGATTAGGATTAAATAATGTACAAGAAACACAAAGAGGATTTTTAAGTACATTATGGAATGTATATTCATTCTATGTTTTATATGCAGAAATAGACCAATTCAATCCAAATAAATATGCTGATTTCAAATCAGAAAATATAATGGATAAATGGATATTATCAAAATTAAATACTTTAATAAAAGAAGTTGCAGAAAAATTAGACAAATATGATATAACAAGTGCAGCTCTACAAATAGAAGACTTTACAGATGAACTTTCAAACTGGTATGTTCGTACAAACAGAGAGAGATTCTGGGGAGAAGAATTAACAGATGATAAGATAGGAGCATATACAACATTATATAAAGTATTAGTAAACTTAATAAAAATATCAGCACCATTTGTACCATTTATGACAGATGAAATTTATCAAAATTTAGTTGTAGGATTAGATAAAAAAGCACCTGAAAGTGTTCATTTATGCTTATGGCCAGAAGTTGATGAAAAAGCTATAGATAAAAAACTTGAAAATGAAATGGATTTAGCTTATTCATTAGTAAAATTAGGAAGAAGTGCAAGAAATTCAGCAAATATTAAGAATAGACAACCACTTTCAAAAATGTTAATATCTGTAGATACTTTACCTGAATACTATGGAAATATAGTAAAAGAAGAATTGAATGTAAAAGAAGTAGACTTAGGTGCAAACATGAATGAATATGTTCATTTTGAAATAAAACCAAACTTACCAGTATTAGGAAAAGAATATGGAAAATTAATACCAAAAATAAGAGAGGCTATTTCAAAGTTAAATCAAATGGATTTGGCTAACAAAGTAAAAAATGGTGGAGTAGAATATATAGATATTGATGGAACACAAATAGAATTAACTTCTGAAAATTTACTTGTTACAATGCAAGGAAAAGAAGGATTTGCATTTGCTGGAGAAGGAGAAATTGGTGTAGTATTAGATACAACTATAACTCCTGAACTAAAAGAAGAAGGATATGTAAGAGAAATTTTGTCAAAAGTTCAAAACATGAGAAAAGATAAAGGATTTGAAGTATTAGATAAAATAAACTTATATGTATCTGAAAATGAAATGCTAGAAGAACTTATAAAGAAATTTGAAGAAGAAATAAAAAAAGAAACTTTAACAGAAAATGTTGTATTTAACGCAAAAAGAGATACTTATACAGAAGTAAGTATTAATGGTGAAAAATTAATGCTTGATGTTGAAGTTGTAAAGTAAAGTACTGTCGAAAAATGTCGACTAAAAGCTCTTGACAATAGTAAAATGAGAATATATAATAGAAGCATATTTTATAGATGTGCTTCTATTTTTTTTGCACATATCAAGGTGTACTTGTGTTGGTTCAATCGAGGATTTAATTCATAAATAAACATTTTAATTTTTAAGTTAAATCAATATTTTTAAGGAAGGAATGATAGAATATATGGCAGATAATAATGAAATGTTAATACAAATATTGCAAACATTAAATAATTTTCAACTACAAACAACAGCAGCATTTAGTGAAGTAAGAGCTGAAATAAAAAAGAGTAGAGAAATAGAAAATGAACATTGGCAAGAAAATTTAAGACGTTGGGATGAAAATGACAAACGTTGGGAAGAGAACGATAGACGCTGGGCTGAAAACGATAAACGTTGGGAAGAAAATAAAAAGCTTTGGGAAGAAAATAAGAAACTTTGGAAGGAGAACGAAATTAACAGAAAAAATGATAAAAATGACATATTGAATATATTAATAAATTACGATATTTCAATTTCAACACAACTAAAAGATAAAAATGTATCAAAAATGAAAAGATTTCTTAAAGCCTAATAAATTATAAATAGTACACTGAATAAAATTTAAGATAGTATTTATTTCTAAAATTAAATATTATCTTTTTTATTAAGAAAAATCGACATAAAACTTGAAAAGTTAATGAAAAAATAGTACAATATAAGAGTGAAAAAATAGAGAAAAGAAAGGACAGACAATAAAGTGAAACTAACGGAATTTAATTATGAATTACCAGAAAGATTAATAGCACAAGTACCAATAGAAAAAAGAGATGAATCAAGATTAATGGTTTTAAATAGAGCAAACCAAACTATAGAACATAAAACATTTAAAGACATAATAGATTACTTAGAACCAGGAGATTGTTTAGTAAGAAATAATACAAAAGTAATACCAGCAAGATTATATGGAAAAAAAGAGACAGGAGCAAATGTAGAATTTTTATTATTAAATAGAATTGAAAGAGATATATGGGAATGTATTGTAAGACCTGGAAATAAATTACATGTTGGAGCAAAAGTAAGCTTTGGAGATGGAATATTAGAAGCAGAAGTTCTAGATACAATGCCAGGGGGAACAAGAAAAGTACAATTTAAGTATCAAGGAATATTTAATGAGATATTAGATAAAATTGGGTTAATGCCACTTCCACCATATATTCACGAAGCATTAAAAGAAAATGATAGATATCAAACAGTATATGCTAAATATGAAGGATCTGCAGCAGCACCAACAGCAGGATTACATTTTACAGATGAACTATTAAAAAAGATTGAAGAAAAAGGTGTTAAAATTGCAAATGTAACATTACATGTTGGAATAGGGACATTTAGACCAGTAAAAGAAGAAAATATAGAAGATCATGATATGCATTCAGAACATTTTTATATAAAGCAAGAAGATGTAGATAAAATAAATGAGACAAAAAAACAAGGAAAAAAGGTAATTGCAGTAGGAACTACATCATGTAGAGTTTTAGAAACAATTGCTGATGAAAATACAGGAATGGTAAAGGCAACTGAAGGAGATACTAGTATTTTCATATATCCCGGATATAAATTTAAATGTTTAGATGGATTAATAACAAATTTCCATTTACCAGAATCAACATTATTAATGTTAGTATCAGCTCTTGCAGGAAGAGAATATATATTAAAGGCTTATAATGAGGCTGTAAAAGAAGAATACAAATTTTTCAGTTTTGGAGATGCGATGTTTATAAAATAAAAATAGAAAGGAATAGATATGAAACCAGCAGTAACATATGAATTATTACACGAATGTAAACAAACAGGAGCAAGAAGAGGAGTTGTACATACGCCACATGGAGATATACAAACTCCAATATTTATGCCAGTTGGAACACAAGCGACAGTAAAATCAATGACTCCAGAAGAATTAAAAGAAGAAGTAAAAGCACAAATAATATTATCAAATACATATCATTTATATTTAAGACCTGGACACAAAATAGTGGAAGAAGCAGGTGGACTTCATAAATTTATGAATTGGGATAGACCAATTCTAACTGATTGTGGTGGTTTTCAAGTTTTCAGTTTAAGTGATTTAAGAAAAATAACAGAAGAAGGTGTAGAGTTTAAATCACATTTAGATGGAAGTAAGCACATGTTTACTCCAGAAAAAGTAATGGAAATAGAAAATTCACTTGGTGCAGATATAATAATGTCATTTGATGAATGTTGTCCATATCCATCAACATATGAATATACTAAAAACTCAATGGAAAGAACAACAAGATGGGCAAAAAGATGTATTGAAGCACATGCAAGACCAGAAGACCAAGCATTATTTGGAATTATTCAAGGTGGGTTTTATAAAGATTTAAGAGAAAAATCCGCGAAAGATTTAGCAGAATTAGACTTGCCAGGATATGCAATTGGAGGAATAAGTGTAGGAGAGCCAAAAGAGGAATTTATTGATATATTAAAATATACAGCACCATTAATGCCAAAAGACAAACCAAGATATTTAATGGGAGTTGGTTCTCCAGATTATTTAATAGAAGCAGCAATGGCAGGAATAGACATGTGTGACTGTGTATTACCAACTAGAATAGCTAGAAATGGAACAGCTATGACATCACACGGAAAAGTAGTAGTAAGAAATGCTACATATGAAAGAGATTGGGGTCCTTTAGATCCAGAATGTGATTGTTATACATGTAAAAATTATACAAGAGCATATATAAGACATTTGGTAAAAGCAAATGAAATATTAGGAGTAAGATTACTTTCAATTCATAATCTAAGATTCTTGACTAGATTAATGGAAAGAGTTAGAATAGAAATTGAAAATGATAATTTAGGTACATTTAAAGAAGAATTTTATAAAAAATACGGTTATGAAAAATAGGAGGAAGTCCATGGAATTATATGATGAGAATATAATAAATAAGAAAAAATCTAAAATTCCTATGATTATAGGAATATTGATAGTTTTCTTGATAATAGTTACAGTAGCTATTATATATGGAATAATGTATTTGAAAAGTACAGTGATTACAGCAAGAATTGATGGACAGAAAAAAAATAATATAGTAGAAATCTTATATTTTAAAGAAGAGAATGGATCTTCTAAGGTATATATTCCGATAAGAAAAGTTGCAAAGTTTTTGGGGTATGAAGATTATAGAGGAGATTATAAGATAAAGTCAGAAGATGATTCGAAATGCTATGTGAAAAATGAGTATGAAACAGCTATGTTTTCGCTAGATTCAGATACTTTGATAAAAACTCGTGGAGATTCTGATTATGAATACATTACACTAGATGAAAAAGTATTTGAAAAGGATGGAGAATTATTCACAACACCTACTGGAATAGAAAAAGCATTTAATACTTTATTTGAATATAATTCAAGTTCGAATATAATTAATATATATACAATGGAATATTTAAACCAATATTATGCATCAAAATTAAAAATAGGAGAATATTCACAACAGGCGACAAGCGGTAGTAATAATACAGAAAAACTTTCAGATGACTTTACAGATAAAAAAGCTATTTTTGAAAATATGATAATACTTCAAAAAGATAAACTGTATGGAGTAATTGATGCAACTACTGGAAAATCAATACTAGAAAATAAATATGAAGATATTAAGTATTTACCAGCTACAGAAGATTTTCTTGTTAAAAGTAATGGAAAAGTTGGGGTATTAGCAAAAGATTCTTCAACTAAAGTTAGAGTTGTATATGATGAAATAAAAATAATGGATAATCAAAATGGGCTATATTTAGTAAAACAAAATAATTTGTATGGTGTAGTAAGTACTAGTGGAAAAGTAATTATTGCTCCAGAATATAAAAAAATTGGAATGGATATAACGAAGTTTTCACAAAACGGAATTGAAAATCAATATGTTCTATTAGATGAAATAATTCCAATAATGAATAGCAATGACTTATGGGGATTATTTAATATTAAAGGTGAGAAAATAAAAGATTTTGAACTTACAGGGGTAGGATGTACTACAAACTTAGCAGATAGTGCGTATCCAGCATTAGCAATTCCAAGTTATAAAATGTTAGTTGTAGAAAAAGATAAACACTACAATTTAATAACAACAAAAGGTGAAGAAATATTTAAAAGCAGTTATGTATTGGATGCTGTATATTTGAAAACTAATACTGAAAATGGTGAAAACAAATTTTATATGACATATAATAACAATTCAAGTGTTGTAAATGTTGAAGAGTGGCTAACAAGTGTTGGAAGATAAAAATTAATAATAAACGGAGGAAAAGAAAATGGCGATAAGAGATAAAAGTACATGGATGGCAATATTATTTATATTTGCGGGATTAGTAATAGGAGGATTATTAGGAGAAGTTGCAGCTAAAGTTGATTGGCTTAATTGGTTATCATATGGGCAAACATTTGGAATTGATAATCCATTTGTTTTAAATATGAATGTATTGACTTTAACTTTTGCTTTTGCATTACATATTAATATTGCAAGCATAATTGGAATGGCTATAGCAATATTTTTATATAGAAAAGCATTTTAAATTGTAAATAAAGGAGAAGTTTGAAAGTGAATTCGGATGGTGAAAATATTATAAAAAAAACTAAAATACCAAGTTCATTAATAATTGGATATATTGTATGTGTTGTTCTTATTATTGTAAGTTTTGGCTTGATTAATAATAAAGAAAAAAATCAACCAACTCCAATAGATTTTACAACGAATGGGGCTATAGGCATGGAAGTTGGAAAATATGCATATTTAGATGTTGAAGGACTAAGTAAAGAAGTGGCAATATATGGAAATGTTGATAATGAAAATGATGAGTCTAATGATAGATATTATATAGCAATAAGTAATGGGTATTGGTATATAATAGATTTAAATTTTGAAACAATAGATAAATTAAAAGATATTCAAGAATATACATATTCTACTGATGCTAATGCGACAAAACCGGAAACAGTTAAAATATATGGAGTTACAGAAGAAATATCTACAGAACTAAAAAAGAAGATAATTGATTACTATAATGAAGGACTAGAAGATGACGAAAAAATAGATGAAAGTGTTTTCGAAAATTATTTTGGAAGTGTAATGTTAAATGTTAGAAAAAGTCCAGTAGATACTACAACAGAAGATTTGATTATTGTTTTTGCAGGAATAGGATTAATTGTATTGATAATATATCATATATCAATATCTATAGTAAAAAAGAGAGTAAGAAAATATTTAAAAGATAATCAATATGAAGAAGAAGTGATAAATGAATTAAATAATAATGTAGAAGCAAAATATTATAAAGATGATGTAATATTAACGAAAAACTTCTTTGTTAATAAGAAAAATGGAAGTTTGGTTATATTTAAATATTCTGATGTAAAATGGATATATACTAGTAATTTAAAATATCGTGGAATTATAACAACTTCAACAAGTATTATAGCACGTTTAAAAGATGGGAAAACAAGTTTACAATGTGTTTCAATTAATGGAAAAGAAACAGCGGAATTTGCAGAAGTATTTAAAAAAATATGTGAAAAAGTTTCTGGTGATTGCTTAAAAGGTTATACTGTTGAAAATGAAAAAGAATATAAAGAATATGCAAAGGAAATTAAAAGAAGCGGAAATTAATCCGTTTCTTTTTTGCATATGTAACTTTTTTCTGATAGAATTGTATAAGAGATAGAAAAAGGAGGATTCAAGATGGAAGAAAAGACAGATAAAGAGTTATACAAAGAATTTTTATTAGGAAATAATAAAAGCTTTGAAGAAATTGTAATAAGACACAAAGACTCTATTATTTATTTTATACAGAGATATACCAAAAGTGTAGATATTGCTGAAGATTTGGCCCAAGATGTTTTTGTTTATATTTTGATGCACAAAAAGAACTATAGATTTGAATATTCTTTAAAAACCTATCTTTATACAATAGCAAAATCAAAAGCTTTAAATTATATAAAAAGAGAAAAAAGAATAGTAGCATTAGATGAGAATCAATATGAAGATTTAGAAGAATTGGAAGAAAAAGTTTTTAAAAATGAAAGGGCTGAGAATTTGAAAAATGCAATTCAAAAGCTTAAATTAGAATATCAAAATGCTATTTATTTAGCAGACATAGAAGAACTAAGTTATAAAGAAATTGGGCATATATTAAATAAAACAAGTTCAAGTGTGAAAGTTTTAATTTATAGGGCGAGAAAGGCCTTAGAAAAAATAATTTTGGAGGAGGGATATAAGTATGAAAACTAATAAGCAATTTATTGATGAAATTTATCAAAAATATGATGAATGTCAAAAAGAGAAAAAGCAAAGAAAACAACAAGAAATGAAAAAGTTTTTAAATATGGCAGCAGTAATGGTTGTTGCATTATCAACAATAGTAGTATTATCACAAAAGAAAACTCCAGAAGTAATACAAGAAAGGCAAAAAGAAGATCAAGTAGCACAAATAGATCTGAAGACAGTAGGAAATTTTGAAAACTTTTATAACATAATAAAAGAAAAGAATCAAGAAAATAATTATTTAGAAACAAGAAAAGAAACATTAGAAGAAATAGAGACTAAAAGCACAGATTTTGCTTCATCTACAAATGTACAAGTGCAAAATGTGGATGAAGGAGATGGGATAAAAGTAGATAATAAATATATTTATTATTTGAGTAAGCAAAGGCTTATAATATTAAATGCTGAAAGTGTAGAAAGTTCAGAAAAAATTGCAGAAATTAATTTTGAAGAAAAGAATTTTTATCCAGTAGAAATATATGTTGAAAAAGATAGATTAGTTGTACTTGGAAATGATACAAGTGGAGATGTAACGAAAACAGTTAGTACAGAAGATAAAGAGCTAAAATGTTATGCACATGGGCCATCAGATTCAAAATCTGGAATTATAATATATAATATTTCTGATAGAAAAAATCCAAAAGAAATCAGAAAAGGAATATATACTTCTTCAAAATCTAGAATGATAGATGGAAAAATATATTTTGTAGCAACACAATATATTGGACCATTACAAAGAAAATTGGAAGAATTAAATGAAGATGATTATAAGCCTAAATATGTAGATACATTAAAAGGCGAGGAAGAACAGTGCATAGGGTTTGACAAAATCTATAATATAGAAGAAGGTTCTGATTCAGATTATTTAATGTTAGTTGGAATAGATTTAAATTCGGATAAAGAGGCAGATATTCAAACTTTTTTAGGCACAGGAGGAACTATATATGCATCTGAAAAAAATATGTATATAGCAACAAATGAATATGAATATGATGAAGATTATAATGAAACAGATAGAAAAGTGAAAATATTGAAATTTGAATTGAAAGATGGAAAATTTGTGTATAAAGAACAAGGAGAGGTTAAAGGTCAAGTAGAAAATCAATTTTCAATGGATGAAAAAGATGATAATTTTAGAATTGCTACAACAACATCAGAAGCCAATAATTTATATATATTAAATGACAAATTAGAAGAAATAGGAAAAATAGAAGGATTGGCACAAGGAGAGAGTATATATTCTGTAAGATATATGGGAGATAAGGCATATGTTGTAACATTCAAACAAACAGATCCATTTTGGGTGATAGATTTATCTGATGTAAAAAATCCAAAAGTTTTAGGAGAAGTAAAGTTGCCAGGATATAGTACTTACTTACATCCATATGATGAGACACATGTAATAGGATTTGGATATGGAAATGAGAAACAAAGTGAATTGAAGTTGGTAATGTTTGATGTAAGTGATTTTGCAAATCCTAAAGTGTTGTTTGAAATTGCAGTAGGAGATAAATATACATTTTCAGAATTGTTGTATAATCACAAGGCTGCTATATTTTCAAAAGAGAAAAATATAATTGCTTTTCCGATATTATCTTCTTCTGGTAGAAAAATGAATTCAAGAGCAGCAATATATGGAATTGACTTAGATAACGGATTTTCTTTAAAGGGAGAAATTGGAGAGTTAATTGATAATTATGAAAAACAAGTTAGAAGAATAGTGTATGTAAATAATAATTATTATGCACTTTCTTATGTGGATGTTAAGGTTGCTAATATGGATAATTTAGAAGTTGTAAAAGACATTGATATATAAAATAAAACCTCGAGAATATGTTTCTCGAGGTTTTGTAATATATAATCTTATCTCTTTGAGAATTGTGGTGCTTTTCTTGCTTTTTTAAGACCGTATTTTTTTCTTTCTTTCATACGTGGATCTCTTGTTAAGAATCCGTTTGTTTTTAAAGCTGGTCTGTATTCTGAATTAGCTTCGTTTAAAGCTCTAGCAATACCATGTCTGATAGCTCCAGCTTGACCAGAAACTCCACCACCATAAACTGAACAAATTACATCATATTTAGATAATGTATTTGTAACAGTTAATGGTTGTCTAACAATAACTTTTAAAGTTTCTAAATCGAAGAATTCTTCAATATCTTTTCCGTTAATTGTTATTTTTCCTGTTCCTTCAACTAATCTTACTCTAGCAATAGAACTTTTTCTTCTTCCTGTACCCATGTATACGATTTTATTTGACTTAGCCATTTAATAGTTCCTCCTTAATTAAAAATTCCAAATTTCTGGTTTTTGTGCTTGAAGATTGTGTTCGCTTCCTGCGAATACTCTTAATTTTGTTGCCATTTTTCTTCCTAAAGAATTGTGTGGTAACATTCCTTTAACTGCTAATGTCATAGCTTTTTCTGGATTTTTTTCAAGCATAACTGCTGCTGGAGTTTCTTTCATTCCTCCAATGTAACCTGAATGATGTCTGTAAATTTTAGAATTCATTTTATTTCCTGTTAATACAACATCTTTACAATTAATGATTATAACATTGTCACCTGTATCAATGTTTGGTGTGAAAGTTGGTTTGTGTTTTCCTCTTAATAATCTAGCAGCTTCTGTAGCAACTCTACCTAATGGTTTGTTAGCTGCATCAATTATATACCATTTTCTTTCAACTGTTTCTTTTTTTGCACTATATGTAATATTATTCATGGTAATATTTACCCTCCTATTTTAAATTAAATTTAATATATATGAAATTTAAATCTAAAACTACCGGGGAGAAGTTTCATATTTAAATCATATTCTAACATAATACCTATCAATTTTAATACAAAAAGAGGGATTTGTCAATAAATTTTGGAAAAGTTCTTGATAATTTTAACATTTATAGATATAATTACATTAAATTTTGTGATATACATATATATTAAAAACATTCTAGAATTTTGAGTAAGCTAAATTTTCCATATAAAAGCTAATGCAATAAAATGAGCCTCTTTCACTCAGACCCTTGAAAAAATTATTTAATACTGTTAGTTACAAAAAGTTTTAATTGTCAATATTAAATAATTTTTCCAAGTACCGTGAACATCCCTCATTTTATTGAATAAGCTTTTCTAATGTTAAATTTAGATACACAAAATCCTTTCATTTATTTTAATATATATGTATATCACAAATTAGATGTAATGAATCAAAAGAAAAAACATAGAATTATTTAGGAGGAATTTATGGCAGAAGAGAAAAGAACTATAAAAAAAGAAACATTCATGCAAGGTGTAGTAACTATAATGTTCTCACAAATATTAATAAAAGTATTAGGATTAATATATACATTATATTTAACAAATAGACAAGGATTTGGAGATGCTGGAAATGCAATATATGCAAGTGGATATCAAATTTATGCTTTATTGCTAACAGTATCATCAATAGGTGTACCAAATGCGATTTCAAAATTAGTATCAGAAAGATTAGCAGTTGGAGATAATAAAGGTGCAAATAGAATATTTAAGGTAGCTTTGGCAACATTTGGATGTATAGGTGCAGTAGGAACAATGTTATTATTTTTTGGAGCACATACAATTGCTTATAGTTGGACTCAAATACCAGAGTCAGAGTTAACATTAGTTGCATTATCACCAGCAATTTTCTTTGTATCAATTTCATCTGTATTTAGAGGATATTTTAATGGAAGAAGAACTCTAAAAGTTACAGCTAGAGCACAAACATTAGAACAAATTTTTAAAACAATATTAACAATAGCTATTGTAGAAGTAGTTGCTTATGTTACATCAACTTCAACAGAAATGATGGCAGCAGGGGCAAATGTAGCAACAACATTAGCAACATTTTCAAGTTTTGCATATTTATTTATGTATTATAGACTTAGAAGAAAAGAAATCGGAAATGAGATTGAACACTCAACAAATTATAAATATCAAAGTGTAAAAACAATAGTAAAAAATATATTAATGGTGTCTATTCCATTAACATTAAGTTCAATAATGACATCATTTAATAAAAATATAGATTCATTTACAGTAAAAAGAATATTAAGTACATATATGGCATCAGATGTTGCAACCAAATTATATGGACAATTAAGTGGAAAAGTAGACACATTAACTAATTTGCCACTTGCAATAAATATTGCATTTGCAACAGCACTTGTACCAGCAATATCAGCAGCTAACGCTAAAAATGATAAAGAAACAGCAACAAAAAGAACTTCATTTTCATTATTGACATCAATGTTAATAGGTCTTCCATGTGTAGTGGGAATGATAGTTTTTGCACAACCAATTTTGAATTTGTTATATCCAAATGCGAACCAAGGGGCATTATTATTACAATTAATTTCTGTTTCTGTAATATTTTCTATATTGGATCAAACAATAAATGGGGCATTACAAGGATTTGGAAAAGTAATGGTTCCTGCAATTGCATTAGGAATAGGATGTGTAGTTAAATTAATATTAAATTTAGTTTTATTGCCAATTTCATCAATAAACATATATGGAGCTGCAATCGGTTCAATTGCATGTCATGCAGTAGCATTTACAATAGTATTTAATGTGTTAAAGAAATATGTAAAATTAGATTTACCATTTAAAAAGTTTGTGATAAAACCAGCACTTGCAACAGCTATTATGGGAGTATGCTCATATACAGCATATATTATAATAAACGGAATAATGCCAGGAAATAAGGCAACAATAATATCAATATTATTAGCGGTAATAATTTATTTAGCAGCAGTTGTAGCATTAAAAATATATAATAAAGAAGATATATATATGTTACCTAAAGGTGAGAAGATTTACAGAATGTTAGAAAAATTAAAAATATATTAAAATTTTCTAAAAAAGAGGGGGATTTTAATTTATTTTGGAGAATAAGATAAAATAGAAGTACAGATATTGCAACAATAGCAGTTGAAGTACATATATACAAAATTTTATAGGAGGTAATGTATAATGAACAAAGCTGAATTAGTAGCAGCTATCGCTGCAAAAACAGGAGAATCAAAAAAATCAACAGAAGCAGCAGTTAATGCATTCACAGAAGTTGTAGCTGAATCATTAAAAGGAGGAGACAAAGTTCAATTAGTTGGATTTGGTTCTTTCGAAGTTAGAAAAAGAGCTGCTAGAAAAGGTAGAAATCCTCAAACAAAAGAAGAAATCAAAATACCTGCATCTAAAGCTCCAGTATTCAAAGCTGGTAAAGCATTAAAAGATTTAGTAAACGGATAATTATTAAATAAAAATATATAAATATATGAAAAGGAAATTTGGAAGAGATTCTAAGTTTCCTTTTTTGTTATTCACATAATTTATATGAAAGAATATAATATAATAAAAATCTTGGAGGAAATCATAATGAAAATCTTAAAAAAGACATTTGGAGTATGTTTAATAGGATTAGGAATAGGCATATTACTAGTATTATTTTTACCAGTGTTGGGATGGTTGTTTTTAATCGGAGTAATAGTAATATTAGTAGGAATATTATGGTTACTCTGTTAAAAGGAGGTTTTACATATGACTATAGTAGTAAAAAAAGTTCCAAAATGTTTAAGAAAGATAGTGAAATTATTATTTGGAATTAAAGATTAATTGAATAAAAAAAAGAAAAAAAGCACATACCTTATATGAAAGGTAGGTGTTTTTTATGAGTAAAGAGCATAAACAGACTCATCAAGGAGTTGGAGAAGATGCTACTCAATATGGAGAATTTGTATGTTCATATTTTGCGTGGATTCCATTGCAAGACCAAAAAGCAAAGGCAGAAGAAATGGCGAAAATGACAAATGCGAAAAAAAGGACCGACCCCAATTTCACAAAGGAGATAAAGTAGTATGGTTTATAAATTTACTAATAAAGCTAAAAAAGTTATAGAGATTGCTAATGATATTTCAATAGAGCTAGGACATAATTATATTGGAACTGAACATATTTTATATGGATTGGTTAAAGAAGGAGAAGGTATTGCTGCTAAGGTATTGAATAATAAGGGGATTACTGATGAAAAAGTAAGAGTTAAAATAGAAGAATTATTAGGTGTAGGAAGAGAAATAAAAGAAACACTAGGTTTTACTCCAAGAACTAAAAGAGTGTTAGAAAATGCTTTTTTAGAGGCAAAGAGAATAGGATATAATTATATAGGAACAGAACATTTATTATTAGCGATTTTAAAGGAAGAAGATTGTGTGGCTGTAAGAGTCATTGTTGAATTAAATGTAGAAGTTTCCAAAATTTATAGTGAAATTGCCAAGGTAATAAATGAGGAAGAGTCTGACCAAGAAATAAAAAAAGATATTACAAGGGTAAGAGGTAGTTATTCTTCTACTACTGTTTTGAATCAGTTTGGAGAAGATATTACAGTTCAAGCTGAAGATGGAAAATTTGATAATATAATTGGAAGAGAAGATGAAATAGAAAGAATTATTCAGATTTTATCAAGAAGAACGAAAAATAATCCATGTTTGATTGGTGAACCTGGAGTTGGAAAAACAGCAATTGTTGAGGGATTGGCAGAAAGAATTGTGAGTGGTGAAGTTCCTGAAAATTTAAAAGATAAACGAATTGTAAGTATAGATATTTCAGGAATGGTAGCTGGAGCAAAATATAGAGGAGATTTTGAAGAAAGAATAAAGAAAGTTCTAAATGAGGTAAAGAAAGTTGGAGATGTTATTCTATTTATTGATGAAATACATACAATAGTTGGAGCTGGAGCAGCTGAAGGAGCTATTGATGCAGCAAATATATTAAAACCATTATTGGCAAGAGGGGAAATACAATTAATAGGTGCAACGACAATAGAGGAATATAGAAAATATATAGAAAAAGATTCTGCATTAGAAAGAAGATTTAGCCCAGTTGATGTAGGAGAGCCAACAGAGGCGGAAACAATAGAAATAATAAAAGGAATAAGAGATAGATATGAGGCTCATCATAATGTGAAAATAACAGATGAAGCCATAAATTCAGCAGTTACATTATCAGTAAGATATATAACAGATAGATTTTTGCCAGACAAAGCAATTGATTTAATTGATGAAGCTGCTTCGCAAGTTAGAATTAATTTGTTTACAGAGCCTGATACAATAAAAGTTATGGAAGAAAAAATAGATGTTATAATGAATGAAAAAGAAGAGGCTATTTATAATCAGGATTTTGAAAGAGCTGCTAATCTTAGAGATAAAGAAAAAGAAGCAAGAGAAGAATTAAATATGGAAATGAATAAGTGGAAAAAGATTAAAAACAAAGATATTACAGAAATTGGAGAAGAAAATATAGCAGAAATAATTTCGAAATGGACAGGAATTCCAATTCAAAAATTGACAGAAGATGAAAATCAAAAATTAAAACATTTAGAAGAAATGTTACAAAAAAGAGTTGTTGGACAAAATGAAGCAGTAGAAGCTGTGGCAAAGGCGATTAGAAGAGGAAGAGTTGGATTAAAAGATCCTAAAAGACCAATTGGTTCATTTTTGTTTCTTGGACCAACTGGGGTTGGAAAAACAGAGCTTTCTAAGGCGTTAGCAGAAATATTGTTTGATAATGAAAATTCTATGATAAGACTAGATATGTCTGAATATATGGAAGCACATTCAGTTTCTAAATTAATAGGTTCACCTCCAGGATATATAGGATATGATGGTGGAGGTCAATTAACAGAAAAGGTAAGAAGAAAACCATATTCGGTTATTCTATTTGATGAAATTGAAAAAGCACACCCAGATGTTATGAATTTGTTGTTACAGATTTTAGAAGATGGGAGATTGACAGATTCACAAGGAAGAGAAGTTAATTTTAAAAATACAATTATAATTATGACTTCGAATTTAGGAGCAAGATACATTACTGAGAAGAAATCTCTTGGATTTGGAAATGTGGAAAATGAAAAAGAATATGAAGATATTAAAAAAGAGGTTATAAAAGAATTAAAAAAAGAATTGAGACCAGAGTTTATAAATAGGATAGATGAAATAATAGTATTCCATAAATTAAGTGAAGAAGATATAAAACAGATAACTAATATTATGTTGAAACAAGTTGAAGAAAGATTAAAGAATCAAAAATATATAGTGGAAATAGATGATGGGGTTGTAAAAGCAATATTGAAGCAAGGCTATGATAATAATTTTGGAGCAAGACCATTAAGAAGAACTATTCAAAATCTAGTTGAGGATAGAATTTCAGAAGAAATTTTATCTGGAAATTTAAAGAAAAATAAAAAATGGATCTTAAAAATATAATAGATGGGTGTCTTCGTCATTAATTAGAAGAAGACATCCATCTATTAACTTTTATCTCATTATATTTTTTTAATACTTCATCATATTTTTTGAATTCATCTTCCCAAATAATATCTGGAATTTTATCAAATGCTGTAAATACTTTTTCTGCTTCCATTAAATAAACAACTTGCTGTTGTGGTGAAAGTGTTTTATATTTTTTAGAAAATTCATATAGTTTATCTAAAATTTGATTAGCTTCAATGAAGCTCCAAAAGTCTTTTACGTTAATTCCAGCTAATTTAATCTGCATTACTGCATATGCTGCTAATGCGAATATTATAAAAATTAATATATATATTATTACCATTAGTGTCATATAATTTTACACCTCTTTTATCTTTTTCTATAATTCTAATTTTGTTCACACATTTTATTATAACATAGTTTTTGTACAAATGCAAATTTTGGTAAAAAAATTGTAAAATGTTACAACAACATTACAAAAATATTACATGTGTGTGACATTTGGATTTTTAGTTGAAAAGACTGTACTAAAAATATATAATAAAATTAAGAGAATGAGGAGAGATGTGCAGTGAAAAATAAAAAAATTGTAAATATATTTATAATAATATTTGTTATATTAATTGTAGGAAGTTTTGCATATTATAGTTATGTAAACGCAAGTGATAGTGATGTATATGACATAATATTATTTTGGGGGCAATCTAATATGGCAGGCTATTCAACAACAGAAGGAAGCATGCCAGATGGATATAGTGAAGATTTATATAAATTTTCTAAAGATACAGATATAGATATAGATATTTTAAGAACAACAAAAAACGAAAGTACTGTAAATACACCATTAGAAGAGGAAACTGCATACATATATAAATATCTAAGTAATAGTTTTTCTGAAATAACTAAAGATACTCGTATTTTAGGAGATGGGTTAGATGATAATGAGTATAATGATAAGAAGATGCATGGATTGACATATAATCCTTCAACAGGAAAACTAGAAAAATATGTTGATGGAAAATCTTCACATATATCAATTCAGACAACAGAAAATGTTAATATGATTCCAGAATTTTGTAGAACTTATTATGAAAGAACAGGACATAAAGTGATTGCAGTAAATGGGGCAGTTGGAGGAGCAAATATTGAGTGTTTTTTACCTAAAGATGATTCTAATCATATAATTGATGGAACTACTGATTATATGTATGAAGCTATAAAAGAAAATTTTACCTCAGCAGTTAAATTGGCACAACAAAAAGGATATAATATTGGTGGAAAATATTGGATTTCTTTTCAGGGAGAAGATAATGTTGGAGACAATACTGATAATCAAAGTGATAAAACCATAAAAGAAAATTATCAAAAATATTTTTTACAAGTAAAAGAAAATTTTAAAAATGATTTAGGAATTTCTTTAGGAGCAATTGCTGAAACATCATTTACAGTTGGAAATGGGTGGGCAACAATTGGAGTTGAACAAATTCATAAAACTCAAGAAAATATAATTTCTCAGAATGAAGATATTATTTTAGGTTCATCATACAGTTATGAACATTACGTACCAGATGAGACAAATTATAATCTTGATACATTTAGCAGAAAAAAATTTACAGATGAGGCTGGAAATAAATTAGAATACGCTTTAAATAATAACGATATCAATGCTCAAAAAAAGTCAAATTCTATAGCCAAAAGCTACTATGCGTTGGAATTAGCTAAAAAAGTTACATGTGATAATACCAATAATACAATCCATTTTCATTCTGCAGCGTTATCACAGATAGGAAGAGAATGTGCAAATAATTTGGCTAATAGTATTGAAAATGGAAAATATGCAAATAATTTTGAGGGAAAAAAGGTAATAAATGAGATTGGAACAAGTTTTGATTCATATAGTAATTTAAGTATTCAATGTTTACCTGAAGATGCAGGAGATCCATTTTTAATAAAAGAAAATGGAAAATATTATTTATATGCAACAAATGAAGTTTGGTATACTTCAACTAATTTAGAAGACTGGGTTACAAGAAGTGGTTGGATAGATAAATCAACAATTCCTTCAGATGTGAAAATTACATATTATTGGGCACCAGAAGTTTATAAATATAACAATAAGTATTATATGATATTCTCTGGAGTTTACTGGCCTAGTGGTACAAGCTATCCATATGGACAAGATGCAAGTTATGGCGCTATTTATTTAGCAGAGTCTGATAGTTTGGAAGATAGATTTAAATTTGTAAAAAAAGTAGATGTAGGGCTTGAAAATGATGAAACATTAAAAAATAAGCATGATGCAAAATATAGTTATATTGATGGAAGTTTATTATTTGATGATGATGGAAAATGCTATATGTATTTTAAATCAGAAGAAGATCAAGATATTTGGGGCATTGAATTAGATCCTAATGATAATTTTAATAAGGTAGGAACGGTAGCTACAAGATTAGGGTTAAAAGTTAGTAATAGTTGGGAGAAAAACATAAACGAAGGTCCATTTTGTATTAAAAACAATGGAAAATATTATTTGATGTACTCTACAGGTGAATATAAGAATGATTCTTATTCTGTTGGATATGCAATATCTAATAATCCAATGTCTGGATTTGAGAAGAAAACAACTTTAAATCCAATGATATATGGAGAAATGCCACGATATAAAAATGATATATATGAATTTGATAGTTCAAAATATTTATATGGTCCAGGACATAATATGATATTAAAAACAGCTGATAATGAAATGTATTCAGTTCATCATGTAGCAGTATTTAATTCAGGCAACTATGAAAAAGTATCAGAAAGTGGCAATAAATATAATGGATTAAATGTTACAAAGTTTTCAAAAAGAAAGTTAAGCATCGATAGGATAGGTTTTGATGCATCAGGAAACTTATTTGTGGATGGACCAAGTGCAGTACAACAGCCTATACCATCTGGAACAGAAATAAATGGAATTACATATTACCAATTACATGGAAATCAATATAGTGTTAATGTGGATAATAGCTCTGAAAATACATATTTAAAAGATGGCATGAGTTACTTGGCAAAAACTGTAACAACTAAAATTGCAACTACAAGAACAATAGATATAACATTAGATAAAAGAAGAGATATATCTAGTGTATGGCTATATGGAAATGGAAGTAATCTTGGATTTAATAATGCAAGCATTGATATATGTATCAATGATGAATATATCATTAAAAATATAGATTTAGGTAATAGTACATGTTATGAACTAAAGATTCCATATCAAGTTGAGAATTTAATTAATGAACATATAAAAATAATAAAAATAATAGCAAATAAAAAATTACAAATTAGTGAAGTAAAATTAGTTTCTGCATCTGAGTTAGAATATGATGAAAATTGTATAATAAATTTTGATGCAAATGGTGGTCAAACAACAGAAGTTACAATGATAAAACAAATAGGAACACAGATAGGAAATTTGCCAATAGCAATTAGAGATGGGTATACATTTATTGGATGGTATATTCAAAAAATTGGAGGAGTGAAAATATCAGAATCAACATATGTAGGAGGAAATATAACATATTATGCACAATGGATAGCAAATACAGATACAAAATATGTTGTAAAACACTGGCAACAAAATATTGATGGAAATGCAGATATAAAAAATGATGTTAATTATACCTTAAAAGATACAGAAACATTAGAAGGAACAACAGATGAAATAGTAATACCTGGAATTAAAAAGTATACAGGATTTACAAGTCCTGATGTGCGAAAGATATCAATTTTGGGAGATGGAAGTCTAGTAGTAGATTATTATTATAAAAGAAATAAATATAATGTAGTTTTAGATAAAGATGAAGGGATAGAAAGTGTAAGCGGAGCAGATACTTATTATTATGAACAACAAGTAACAATAGATGCACAAGTTAAAGATGGATATGAATGGAAAGGTTGGACTGGTAATGTAACTCTTGAAAGTAAGCAAAATACATTTGGAATGCCAGCACAAAATGTTGAATTAACAGCAACAACTACCAAAATAGAAAGAGAATATACAATAACATTTGATAGTAATGGCGGAGAACAGCCAAATAGTCAAATTACATTAAAAGAAGGAACTGTATTAGGAAATTTACCAGAAGTAACAAGAACAGGATATACTTTTAAGGGTTGGTATACAGAAAAAGTGGATGGTACTAGAATAACAGAGCAAACGATAGTTACACAAGATATGACATATTATGCACAATGGATACTTAGTATTAATGCTAATAAATATATAGTGAAACATTGGCAACAAAATGTTGATGGAAATGCAAATCAAAAAGATAATATTAATTATACGTTAAAAGATGAAGAAGAGTTACAAGGAACGATAAATTCACAAGTAATTCCAGATGTAAAAAAATATATAGGATTTACTGAACCAGAAAAGCAAACGATAACAATTGAGGAAGATGAAATTACAATACTAAATTATTATTATACTAGAAATAAATATAAAGTAATATTGAATAAAGATGAAGGAATAGAAAATGTAAATGGGGCAGATAGTTATTATTATGAACAAAGTGTAGCAATAGAAGCACAAGTTAAAGACGGATATAAATGGAAGAATTGGTCAGGCTCAGAAACATATTCTGATATAAAAAATACATTTAAAATGCCTGCTCAAAATATTGAATTGACAGCAAATTCAGAAAAAAATAAAGAAAATATAGATGAAGGAAAAACAGATATAAAAGATGATAAAGATGAGTTAGATGAGAAAACAAAAGACAATAGAAACAATTTGAATAATGACGAAACTGTAATAGATAAGATAATTCCTAAAGCTGGAAAAAATATAATTTTAATATTTGTAGTGATAGTAATTGCAATAATTAACTTTATAGTATATGTAAAATATAAAAAATATAGTGATATAAAATAAAAAAATAGAAGCTTTTATAAGCTTCTATTTTTTTATTTATTATCGTTATCTTTGATTATTTCTTTAACAGCACCTAAACTACTTAATGCACTAGTTGCTTCAAAAGGAATGAATACTTTATTAGCGTCACCTTTTGCAATTTCTTCAAGTGCTTCAAGTGATTTGATTTGTACAAGTTTTTCATCTGGGTCAGCAGCTTTAATAGCATCATAAACCATAGTGATTTCTTTTGCTTTTGCTTCTGCAACAGATTTTATAGCTTGTGCTTCACCGGCAGCTCTACGAATTCTTGCTTCTCTATCAGCTTCAGCTTCAAGAATAGCTGCTTGTTTTTTACCTTCTGCAATAGTAACTGCAGATTGTTTTTGAGCTTCAGCTTCAAGAATTAAAGCTCTTTTATTTCTTTCTGCATTCATTTGTTTTTCCATTGCATCTCTGATATCAGCTGGAGGAGTGATATCTTTTATTTCAACTCTATCAATTTTACAACCCCATCTGTCTGTTGCGTCATCAAGTATTGTTCTTAATTGAGAATTTATACCATCTCTTGAACTAAATGTTTCATCTAAATCCATTTTACCAACAATATCACGTATTGTAGTGATTGCAAGGTATTCAATACCTTTCTTTAAACTTTGAATTTCATAAACAGCTTTTGCTGGATCTGTGATTTGATAAAATACAACAGTATCTATTGTAATTGTAACATTATCTTTAGTAATAACTCCTTGAGGTGGAACATCCATTGTTTGTTGTTTTAAACTAACAACACTTCTAACATGATCGAAAAATGGTATTATAATTGTAAGCCCGGCATCTGCGACTTTGTGAAATTTACCTAATCTTTCAATAATGTATACCTCAGATTGTCTAACGACTTTGATTGATTTAACTGCTATAATAACTATTATAATAAGTAATGCAATTAAAAAGTACATAAAATCCTCCTTCTAGCAAGTTAACTTGCTCTATAAAAATTAATTTAAATAACTATATATTTGAAAGTTTTCTTAAGGGCTTTACAAAAGCCTTAACTCCTTCAATACTTTCGACTTCAACTTCTGTACCTTTTTGAATATTAATTTGTTCTTTTGTTTTTGCAGACCAAATTTCGCCTTCGATTTTTATTTGACCAGTACCTTTTGCCCAATCAATATCTTCAATTACAATTCCTTTTTTTCCAACAAGTGAATATACATTAGTAGGAATAGTATCTTTTTTTGCAATTTTATTTATTAATGGTCTTGTTGCTAATATAAGCAATCCTGACGATATAACAAATACTGATGCCTGAAAAATTACATTATCTATAAAGAAACTAATTACCATTGCAATTAATGCTGCAACTCCAAGCCAAAAAACAAAGAATCCAACAGTAAAAATTTCAATAATAAAAAATATTCCAGATGCAATTAACCATATTTGCCACATAATAACCTCCAATCGAGCATATTGCTCAAGCAAATTGTGGAAAAAAACACCACAACTATATTATACTACATATTTGAGAAAAAACAAAGAGATTTAGTAAAAAAACTTGTAAATCTAGGAAAAAAATGATAAGATTAACCTGATTATTATAATAAAAAGGATACTTACTATAAAATTTTGAGAGATAGGAGTAAAAGAATGATATTAGAAGAAATTCAAAAAATTGTTTCTAAAGATAAAATTTTTACAAATGAACCAATGAGTAAGCATACTTCATTTAAAATTGGTGGACCTGCTGAAATTTTCGTTAAAATAAATAATGTAGAAGAATTAAAATTAATAATAAAAATTTCAAAGCAAGCAGAAGTTCCAATAACAGTAGTTGGAAATGGAAGTAATTTATTAGTATCTGATGATGGAATAAGAGGAATAGTACTAAAAATAGAATTTGATAAAATAGAAATAGAAGAAAGTGGAAAATTAAAAGTTGGCAGTGGAGTAAAACTTGCATTTTTGGCACAAAAATGTTTGAAAGAAAAATTAGAAGGATTTGAATTTGCTTCAGGAATTCCAGGAACAATAGGTGGAGCTATTAGAATGAACGCTGGTGCTCATGGAAGTGAAATGAAAGATATTGTAAAAAAAATCACATGTATGACAAGAGATGGAAAGATTCAAGTTATTTCAAATGAAGAAGCAAAGTTTGAATATAGAAATAGTATATTTTCGCAAAATGATTACATTATTTTAGAGGCAGAAATACAACTGAGAAAAGGAAATCCTGAAGAAATAAGAAGCAAAATGGATGAATATGCAACATATAGAAAAGAAAAACAACCAATTGAATATCCGAGTGCAGGTAGTACATTTAAAAGAGGTAATGATTTTATAACAGCAAAATTAATAGATGAATGTGGACTAAAAGGATATCAAATTGGAGGAGCACAAGTCTCTGAGAAACATGCAGGATTTATCATAAATAAAGAAAATGCAACAGCTGAAGATGTAAAACAATTAATGAAATATGTGGAAGAACAAGTATATAATAAATTTGGAAAGAAAATAGAACCAGAAATAGAAATAATATAATTGTGAAAGGATGATAGAAATGAAAGGACTATGGCATTGGCTAAAATCAAGTTCAAAAATGAAGAGGTGGATATTTTTAGTTTTAGTAGGAATTGTAATGACCTGTTATGGAATAGCAAAGATTTTAGTACAAAAGGAAATGGAATTTGCAGAAGCTGGAAAAGTTATTGCAGTATTTGTTGTGGGATTTACTTGCATAGTACTAGGTTTAGTATTTTTAAATAAAAGAAATATGGAATTATTTATAGAAGCAACAGATGATAGAATGAAAAACAAAAAGAATGTAAATGTAAAGTCATTGATATTTGATAGAAAAATATATGACCAAGGACCTAAAATAGTAGCTATAGGTGGAGGGGCAGGTTTAAATACAGTATTAACAGGAATGAAAAGATATACAGATAATATTACTGCAATTGTTGCTGTTTCAGAATATGGAAAAATACCTAATAATTCAAGAAGAGCCTTAGGAACGACTTTGCCATTTGAAGAGGTTAAAGATAGTATAGTTGCTTTATCAGCAGATAAACAAGGTGAACTAGACAAAATATTAAATCACGAAATGACAAATGAAAGATTAAGAGGATTAAAATTTTCTGATATTTATTTTACTGCAATGAAAGAAATTTATAAAAATGATGCAATATCAATAGAAAAAAGCAATTCTATCTTTAACATAACAGGAAATGTAATGCCAGTAACAACAGAAGAAATGAAGATTTGTGCTGAATTAGAAAATGGATATGTAGTAGAAGAAAAAGACAAAATACCAGAAATAGTTAATGATAAGGTGACTAAAATAAATAGAGTATTTTTAAGACCTTCAAATTGTAAACCAGCACCAGGCGTATTAGAGGCTATAAGAGAAGCTGATAGTATAATAATTGGACCAGGAAGTTTATATACAAATGTAATACCAAATTTGTTAGTAAATGGTGTATATAAAGCAATGAAAGATAGTAAAGCAATAAAAATATATGTAAGTAATATTATGACAGAACCAGGTCAAACAGATAATTACTCATTAGCTGACCATATAAAAGCAATAATAGAGCATACTGGTAAAAATGTTATAGATTATTGTATTTACGATACAGGAGAAATAATTCCAGAGTATATTAAAAGATATAATTTAAAGGGTTCAGAATTAGTAGCACAAGATGTTGCAAAGGCAAGAACTTTAGGAGTACGTTTGTTGCAAAGAGATTTAGCTTGTGTAGAAAATGGATATATAAGACACAATTCAGATTTAGTAGCTAAAGCAATTTCAGAATTGATTTGCGATGACTTAAAATATAGGGACAAACAATCAGATCCACAATATATGCTATTAAAATCTAAATTAGAATATGAAAAACAATTTAATAAAATAAAAAATAGACCAAAGAGAAAAAGAAAAATGAATGAAAATAAAAAGGAAAGAAAAAGTAAATTTCTATCTAAATATGGTAAACGTATAGAAGCTATGCGTAATACCGAGGAGGTCAAACTAAAAAACAGAGAAATTTTGCAAAATGAAAATAAAGATAAGGAAGAGGAATTTATAGAGAAATTTATAGAAAAAGTTGAACAAAACAAGAAAAAATAATAATTGGAGGCATACAAATGAAAATAATGGTAAATAAAGGAGAATTTAAAGATTTAATTCAAAGAGAATGGATAATAGCTAATGGAATAGGAGGATTTGCAGCATCTACAGTTACAGGTGCCAACACAAGAAAATATCATGGGTTATTGGTTGCAGCACTAACACCTCCGGCAAGACGATTTTTAGTATTATCTAAGGTGGATGAATCTATAGAATTTAATGGATGCAAATATCCTTTATATACTAATATTTGCGATAATTATATTTCTGATGGTTATAAAAGAATAGAATCATTCGAGAAAAAATATGTACCAACATATACATATAAAATAGACGATATTTCTATCCAAAAGACTATAAGTATGCAATATGGTAGAAATACAGTTGTTATATTATACAATATTAAGAATGGAAATTATGATTCAAAATTAACATTGGCTCCAATAATAAATTATAGAGATTTTCATCAAGTTAATAAAGATACAGAATTCAATTTGAAAGAAAATATAAGTGGCACAAAAGTAAGAATAGTTGTAAAAAATGAAAGTCAAACACCATTTTACATGAAATGTTCAGAAGGAACATATATAGAACATCATAATGATATATTTTATAGGATGTTTTATATGGAAGAAGAAAAAAGAGGGTTTGACCCAATAGAAAACCATGCAATTCCAGGTAGATATGAGATAGAATTAAAACCAAATGAAGAGAAAAATATATCATTTGTATTTTCATTAGAAGAGAATATAGACGAAATAAAAGCAGAGGATGTTATTAAGCAAGAAGAGGTAAGATTAAAGAAGATAGTAACAGATACGGGCTTAATAAATGAAAATACAGAGGATAAAGAATTAATAGAAGATTTTATAATTACTACTGATAGCTTTATTGCATACAGACCATCATTTGGACTTCATACTATAATTGCAGGTTACCCATGGTTTTTAGATTGGGGTAGAGATAGTTTAATAGCATTTGAAGGATTACTACTTAAAACAAAGAGATTTGATATAGCAAAAGAAGTTTTACTAACATTTATTAGAGATATAAAATATGGGCTTGTACCAAATGGATATTCCGGATATGATAACAGACCATTATATAATAGTGCAGATGCTTCATTATTACTTTTTGAAGAAATAAAAAAATATATTAATTATACGAATGACTATAAATTTATAAAGGACAATTTTTATATTTGTTTAAAGAAAATAATAGAGGCATATATTACAGGAATAGATGTAGATGATAATAATATTTATATGGAAAGAGATGGTTTAATTCATTCTGGAACAATAAATACCCAAAATACATGGATGGATGTAAAAATCGGAGATTTTGCAGTAACCCCTAGAAATGGAAAAGCAGTAGAAATAAATAGTTTATGGTATAATGCTTTAAAAATAATGGAAGAGCTTGCAAAAAAATTCGAAACTAAAAAAGTTGCAGAAATGTATGCAGAATTAGCAGAAAAAACTCAGAAATCATTTAATAGAAAATTTTATAATTCAGACAAGAAATCATTGTATGATGTATTAGGTGATGACAGAATAAGACCAAATCAATTATTTAGTTTATCACTTAGTTACCAAGTTTTAAATCCAGCAGGAAAAAATGCTAAAGAAATTTTAAAAACTGTAACTAATGAACTATATACAAAACATGGATTACGTACTTTAAATAGAAAGGATAAGCAGTATATTGCTACATATGAAGGAGATTCATACAGAAGGGATATAAGTTACCACCAAGGAATAACTTGGCCATGGCTTTTTGGATTATATAATGATGCATACAAGAATGTAATAGCTAATACAAAAGAGGGGAAAGTTAAAGGTGAATTGCAAAAGCAGTATGACTTATTCGTTAAAAATTTAAGAGTAACAGCTAAAACAATGATGTATAAAGAAGGGTGTATATTAAGTATTGCAGAACTATATGACTCTAAACCTCCATATTTACCTAAAGGCGCTTTTTCACAAGCTTGGAGTGTTGCAGAAATATTTAGAATAATATTAGATTCAAAAACAGAAGAAGAGGAAGGAAAATGAGAATATTAGGAATTGACCCTGGGTTTGCAATAACACGGGTATAGCATAATAGATTACATAGGAAATAAATTTAAACTAGAAACATCTGGTGCAATATTAACAGAAGCTGGTGAATCTTTTCCGCTAAGGTTAGAGAAGATTTACACAGATTTAAATAATATAATAAATACATATAAACCAGATGCGATGTCAATAGAAGAGCTATTTTTTAATAATAACGCAAAAACAGCTATTAATGTTGCTCAGGCAAGGGGAGTGATATTAATAACAGCAAGAATAAACAAATTAGATATATTCGAATATACACCATTACAAATAAAGCAAGCAGTGACAGGATATGGTAGAGCAGATAAAATGCAAGTACAAAGAATGGTGAAAATGATATTAAATACAGAAAAATTACCAAAATTGGATGATATAACAGATAGTATGGCAATAGCAATTTGCCATGCACATTCATCTAAGTTTTCATCTCAATTTAAATTATAATATGAATAGATGAATAGGAACAGGTGTTTTTGGGACATTCCCAGACAGGGATTTTGGGGACGTTCCTTAAATCCCGAAAAGGAAGATGGATATGTTAATAGAAGAATTAGAAAAAGAACTTCGGACAAGGAAAGTTAAATAGTATATATGTTTTATATGGTGAAGAAAAATTTTTACTAGAATCAGTAGTAAAAAAGATAAGAAAAAATTTTGGAGAATGTATAAATGGTATTAATTACATTAGCATAGATGAAACAAATATTTCTGAGCTAATAGCAGATATACAAACTCCAGCTTTTGGCTATCCAAAAAAATTAATTCTTGTACGAAATTCGGAAATATTAAAAAAAGAAGGAAAGAGAAAGAATCCAGAGCTTGCTAAAATTAAAACTAGTGTTGCAGAATACATAGAAAATAATATTGATGAAATTAATGAAAGTGTAATTTTAGTATTTGTAGAGGAAAATGTAGAAAAACAAAAATTATATAAGGTATTAGAAAAAAATGGTGAGGTATGTGAATTTACATATCAAAAACCAAACCAAATTATAAGAAGGTTAAAAGCTATTGCTAATGCATATAAAGTTAATGTAGCAGAAAATACATTGCAATATTTAATAGAACAATGTGGACAAAATATGCAAGACTTAATTAACGAGATAAGAAAGTTAATAGAATATGCTGGTGAAGGTGGAACAATAAATAAAGCAGATATAGATTTATTGTGTACTAAACAAACACAAGCCATTATATTTAACTTAACCGATTATCTAGGAAAGAAACAAATAAAACTAGCATTAGAAGAACTAAATAATTTGCTTTATAATAAAGAGCCAATTCAAAAAATTTTAATAACATTATATAATCATTTTAAAAAATTGTATTTTACAAAAATAGCAGAAAGGTATAAACTAGATATAGCAAAGGCTTTAAATTTAAAACCGAATCAATTATTTTTAGTAAATAAATATAAAATGCAAGCAAAAAGCTTTACAGATTTAGAGATTTCTAATATCATAAAAGAACTGATAGATTTAGACTATAATTATAAGATTGGTAAAATTGATTTAAATATAGGCTTAGAAACGATTTTATGTAATAATTGTTCAAAGTAAAAAGAGGGATGATAAATGGAGTCAAACAATGAACTAATAGCAAACTTAAAAAAAGAAGTAAAAGAAGAGCTTAAAGGTGAATTTAACGAAACAGCAGTTGGCTATATACATATTTTTAACAAAAGATTAGAAGAAAAATTAAGAGAACAAGGAATAGAATATGATAAAGAAAAATTAGAACATAAACAAATAGACTAAACATAGGAGAAGATTATTATGTTAGATACTAAATTAGAAGAGAATAACGGAGAAAAAAATAATTTAAGAAGAACAATAGATGCAATAGATGGTGAAAATAATAAGGTATCATATTTAGCAAACCAAAAAGATAATGAAGAAAAATTAGAGTTTTTAAAGAATTTTACAGAAAAAGAATCTAGGGATAAAATAATAAGTAGTCTAGAACATAAAGTGTCTCCAGACTTATTTAAGATTGTCTATTTAGCTCAAAGAATGATTAAAGAATTTATAAAAGATGTGTATACAAGTACTCCGGCAGATAAATTAGAAGCCATAGAAATTACTTTTAACAGAACAAATATTATTTTTAACAAATTACCAGACAACTATAATATGGAAGTTGATGAAGAGTCTAAAACAATAACAATAGCAGAAAATAGAAGACATAATCAAAATAAATTATTAGGTTACGTTTTACATGGATATGCACATTGTTTTTCGAACATAAATAAAAGTGAAAACGAAGATGAAATATTAGAAGAAGGCAATGCAGATATTTTTGTTGATTTAGTAGTAAATAATTATATAAAAAAACATCCATTCGAAAGTTTTGGATTTCATATTGATAATAATTATAGTATCGAAAGTGCTTATACAGAAGCAAATAGCATAATAAGAACTAGAATGTATGTATTAGAAAAGTTAAAAATTGATAAAAAAATGTTATTAGAATTTTTATTAGGAGATAAAGAAAAATATTTAAAAAACATATTTAATGGAGTTCAAAAGAATGACGAATTCAATTTAAATGAATTTTATGAAAAGAACAAATTTGCGTTACAAGACATAAACAGAGAAAGTATATATTATAGGAAAAATGCAATTTTACCAATGTATATATTACAAGAAAAAATAGTAACTGAAAATATTTTAGAAAAAGAATATAGCCAGTTAGATTTGATTAAAAAACGTTTTAATTATGAAAGAATAAATAAGATAAATGCAGATGAGCTAGATGATTTTATAAATATTATGCAAGATACAGACAGAGTAAAAGATAATTTGGCAGAATTTATAGCTACAGAGTTGGATGGATTAACAGATATGGAGAAAAGAATGTCTGCAGATAATATAATAGAAAATGTTTTAGTTATTTGCAAATATAAAAAAATAAATAATGATATTGCAAAACAAACTTTAGAGATTATCCAGTATTTAATAAATGATTTAGAAAGAAATGTAAAAATAGAAAGAAATAATGAGTTACTACAAAAGATTGGTGATTTAAGCAATAAAATAGATATAGAAGATAAACAAATAGAGGATGAATTAAAAGATTCATTATCATACCTAAAGATAAAATTAGAAATGGCAAATGGGGGAAGTCTAACTCCAGACATATTTTTTAATAGATTACAAAGTTCTTTAAAAAATGGTAGTAAGATAGAAAGAAATGAAGAATTAATAGCTTACCAAACTATTAAAGATGAATTAAATATTAGTAAAAAATAGGAGAAAGTTATGGAAAACGAATTAGCACAAGCATATTCAGAAGTATATGAAATCTTAAAATATATACCAATGGCATATCTAAATAAAATACCAAAAGATGTATTGAATATTTTTAAAACTAAAAGAGATAAAAACTATAAAGTTAATATTAATCCGAATCTTCCTTTAGAAGATCAAAAACTACATAGGAAAACATTAATATTATTATCTGTTTTAAATTTAGATTATTGGTGCGAGCCAGACGAAAGGGAAGAAATTTTAAACATATATTGGAAAAATGAGAAAGAATCTTATGTAGTATTGGATGAAGAGAATAATCTGATACCAAATTCTGCAGATACAAGTTTAGTATTATACCAAGAAGAAAGTTTTATAGAAAAAATATGGAGTAAATTAAAAAGATTCTTTAAAAGAAGTTAAAAAAATAGTATAAAATAATCTTTTTTTCTTAAAATATAAATAGGTGTTGTTTAATGCAACGGGAATTTTAGGAAAGGAAGGTTATTTTTTATGTTAGATTTTAGAACAGACCTTGCTGATGAAAGAAAAGATTTGTATAAAAAAGCAAACAATATAGAAAATGAGATTGATGGAATAGAAGCAACTGAGGAACAGATAAATAATAATATAAAAGTTACACGAGTTAAGATAATGAATGAACAAGGTGAAAGAGCATTAGGTAAAGTAAAGGGAAATTATGTAACAATAGATATGAAAAATATGAAATATATGGGAGAAGAAGAAGTCCAAAAGGCAAGTGAAATATTATGTGAAGAATTAAAAAAGATGATAGATGAATATGTAAACAAAGAACAGGAAATATTAGTTGTAGGTTTAGGAAATATATATGTTACACCAGATGCATTAGGTCCAAAAGTAATAAATGAGATAGATATTACGAGACATCTATTAAAATATGTACCACAATATTTAGATAAAAACACAAGACCAGTAAGTGCAATTTCGCCAGGTGTTTTAGGAACAACAGGAATGGAAACAGCAGAGATTTTAAAAGGAATAGTAGATAATGTAAAGCCTAAACTAGTTATAGTTATAGATAGTTTGGCTTCTAGAAGCATGGAAAGAATAAGCAGTACAATTCAATTAGCAGATACAGGAATTGTTCCAGGTGCAGGAGTAGACAATGCTAGGAAAGAGTTAACAGTAAATACATTAGGAGTTCCAGTAATTGCACTAGGAATACCAACAGTTGTAGAGACAGCAGTTGTGGTAAATGATTGCTTAGATGTTTTTATAGAAAAATTACAAGAAAAAGCAGAATCTAATGAATATTTAAATAAACTAAAAGAAGAGGATAATTATCTGGAGATAAAAGAAGCATTAATACCGAAAAATTTTAATTTTATAGTAACACCAAAGGAAATAGATTCTTTAGTAGAAAATATGAAAGATGTAGTTGCACGAGGTATTAATATGAGCTTATAGAGAGAAAGATAGGGACGTTCGGGATTTGGGGACGTTCCTTTTTTTCCGTTTTTTAGCAAATCTGTAATTCAATTAGTTACTCTAAAAATCCCTATTGCAAATAGGGATTTTTAGGAACGTCCCTAGATCCCGATATAAGTTCTATTCTATTTTCGAAAATACATATTAATGTTTTTATAAATTCATCCGGTTCTTTTTCTAAATGTATTATTATCTTTTGTGGTAGAAGAGTAAGCAGGGTATTAAGTACTATATCATTTTCAGAAAAGGAAACATCAGAAATATAATTTAAGTTAGCTAGGTCATCTGTAAATGGTATTTTTTTGTGTTTACTGTCAAGTAATATAGAAGAAGTGTTTTTATAAATAAAATGTACACTATTTATATTAGAAGGCTTAGAATTTACATAAGATTTTAGCAAATTAATAAATTCCTTGTATTCTCTATCTACGACTAATTCATTTACAAAAGTATCTACAACATAGTCTAAGATTTTCATGTAATTTGAAAGCCTAAAATGAATAAAACCACTTAGAATCATAGCTTTATTATTTGTAATATATTTAAGAGCTGCTATATAAATATGTTCAATCCTTACTTGATATTCAACAGAAGATGTATCTTTAAGGTAAGTTAAACATTTATCTAACACAATATCCTGTTCAGATTCTGAAAAATAAAAATAATTAGATTTTATAATTGACTTTAATAAGTTTTCTTCATAAAAATTTAATATTAAAGAGACTAAATTATTTGCAAGTTCGTTGTAAAAAGCAGAAGCATTTTCTCCAATATAATGGATAATTATGTTTTTATATATTTTAAATTTTCTTATAGAAATATATGTGTTAGGAAAATTGAAATTATTTAGTAGATAAGCTAGTATATTTTTGTTATTTGTCTTAATACAAAATGATTTCATAAAAAAATCTCCTTTCACATATATGTAATATTATCTACTAAATAAAGTATCATTATACATATAATATGAAAGAAGAAGTGTTTTGCAACTTGTATATTAGTAATAAATCATATAATCAATTTCATCGAAAATTTTATCCTTTTTATAAATTTCTTCTAAATAGTCTTTATCAATTTTATCATTTTTTAGTTGTAGGTAAAGTTTAGTAAACCTACCGATATGATCTTTAATTCTCTTTTTAGCATAGTCTACCATCGTTTGATTTGTTATAATAAATAACCAATCACTACTTTGGGCAAGCAACAATTCTCTTGCACATTGGTTTAAGGCAAATCTTTTTAATTCATCTTGTTCATTAGGGAATAGATGAGCAAGTTCTACCATTCTATCTCCAGCTTTATGAAGATGTCTATGGACATAATCATTTAATGGATTAAGCCATACATAATTATAACCATTAGCACCCCAACTAGATCTACAAGGAGATGCAATCTGAATGTTTGGATATTTATCTATATATTCGCTAGGTGTAATAAGCTTAAAATTACAATCATCATAATAGATTTTTTTGAATAATACATACAACCAGTCTGGACCTTCATACCACCAGTGCCCATACAATTCTGCATCATAAGGGCATAGAACAATAGGTGGGTGATCCATATAACTTGATATATCATTTATTTGTTTTACTCTACAATCAAAGAAATGCCCAGTTTGTTTATATATTGAATCTTGAGCCCATTGTAAATTATAATAATCTTTCTGATCTGTTTTACCAGTAATTCTGTAATATTTAATACCAGTATTAACTCTTACTCCATCATGAGCAATGTATGGTTTAATATAATCATAATCACATTCATAACCAATATCCCTATAAAATTCCCTATAATTATAATCACCAGGATAACCATTTATAGAGCTCCAAACCTGTCTTGAAGATTCCATATCACGTCCAAATGCAATTAACCCACCAGGAGAAACAATTGGTGCAAAAGTACCATATATTGGTGTAGGATCTGCATATAATATACCATGTGATTCTACAATAGCATATTCTATACCAAACTCTTTTAAGTATTTATCTGCTTCTGGAACATAACCACATTCTGGAAGCCAAATTCCTCTGGGTTGTTTTCCGAAATATTTTTTATATGTTTGAACACCAACAGCAATTTGGGCTTTTACTGTTTTTTCATTAACATATAAGATAGGGAAGAACCCATGTGTTGCACCACAAGTTATTATTTCTAATACACCGATATCTTGGAAATGTTTAAAAGCTTGGATTAAATTACAATTAAATACTTTCTCAAATAAATATAGGTCATCAGAATATCTATTTAAATAATATTTAGATAATTCGTTTAATCTAGAATCATAAGTTGTCCTTTTTACTTCTTTTTTACAAAGTTCAATATGTTCCTTTAAATAATGAATATATTTCTTTTGAAGTAATTTATTGTCTAACATCCAAAGTAAAGGGGGAGTCATAGACATTGTTATTCTAAATTCGACTTTTTCATCTACTAGTTTTTTAAAATTTCTAAGAAGAGGGATATAAGTTTCTGATATTGCTTCGAACAACCATTGTTCTTCTAAATAGTCATCGCTTTCAGGATGATGTATAAAAGGTAAGTGTGCGTGTAGTACAAAACTTACATATCCTTTTACATTTTTGCTCATTTTAATACTCCTTTAAATTATTATTTTAGTATAAACATTAATATCACCTATAAGAATTTTTCTTAAAAGGTGATATTAAAAAATTCTATTTAAATCTTGAAGAACTTAAACTGTTTGATGATGGATTTTGTATTTTATCAAAAGAGTCCAAATCTTCATCTTTATAAAACTTCTTATAGAAATCATTAACTTTATATACTTTTCCAAGACTTTTAACAAAATTAAGACTAGCTATGTTCTTGGCTGTTACTGTATTATTTTTTACATTTTTAAAATATATCATTTCTTGTTTCTTTTCGAATAGAATATGATCATTAGGAGATTCTACCTCATTTGATGATGTTATAGGGATATAACTTTGAGTTATTTTCTGAGTAGTTTTAACTTCTGTAACTTCACCATTATACATAACTTCAAAAGGTTTTCTACCTAATTCTATTTTATATTTACATTTACTATCATTAACATTTAAATACCAACAATTAGCAAAATCATTAATTTCTACTTCAAAACTATAACCTTTTGTTTCATTATGAACTACAAGTACAGGTTTTGTTTTTTCGAAGAAGTCTTCACCATAAGTTTCTTTAAATTTTTCTCTATCTTCGTCAGAAATATCCCAATAAATAAATAGAGTTGTAGGTGTTTGATAAAGTAATTTTACAATTGTTTGATTATATCTATATGGTAAATCATAATATTCAGCTATAGAGAACTCCTCACCACTTATAGTTGTTGGTTTTTTTGCTACTTCATTTTTTTCGGTACTTTTTATAGAATCTTTAGTTAAAGTTTTTAAAGATTTTTTAGTATTTGTAGTAGTTGTTTTTGCTGAAGATTTTTTGGTAGTGTTTTTCTTTTTTGGTGTAATAGAATCTACTACTTTTTTGATAATATTAGAATTTTTTGCTGATTTTGTAGCAGTTTTTTTTGCTGTAACCTTATTCGTTGTAGTTGCACTAACTTTAGTAGAAGTCTTTTTTTCAGTTTTGGTTGTTTTAGGAGCTACTTTACTTACTTGTTTTACTTCTATTTCGCTTTTTTCTTCTTTTGCTTTTCTTGGCATTTAATTTCCTCCTTTGTGTCGATCCATAATTAATATATATACTATATCAAAATAAAAATAAATTCAATAGAAAAAAGACAAAAATATTATAAAGAAAATACTAAAAATTATTTGACAAAAATAAAACTATAATAGATAATATAATAAGTTATGTACGACAGATAAAACACGAAGAAACTAAGGAGGAAATATTAATGTATATATTTAATAAAATTACGGTAAATCCACAATTACCAAAAAGAGTAGGAGAATTATTAGATATTGCAAACAATTTATGGTGGTCTTGGAATTCAGAATTCTTAAGATTATTTAAAGAAATTGATTCTGACTTATGGGAAACAGTTGGAAAAAATCCAGTTAAATTCTTAAAACTAGTTTCTCAAGATAAATTAGAAGATATAGCAAAAGATGAAGAATTTTTAGCTAAATATGATGAAGTTGTAAATCATTTTAATTCATATATGCAAACAAAAGAGACATGGTTTTCTAAAAATTATCCTAATAATGCAAATGATTTAATTGCGTATTTTTCAGCAGAATATGGTATAGATGAGATAATACCAATATATTCAGGAGGATTAGGAATACTTTCAGGAGACCATCTAAAATCAGCAAGTGATTTAGGATTGCCTTTTGTTGCTGTAGGTTTATTATATAAAAATGGATATTTTAACCAAAAAATAGATGGATATGGAACTCAAAAAACGGAGTACACAAATATAGATTTAGATAATTTACCAATTTTACCAGTTAAAGATGAAAATGGTGAAGACTTAATAATAGATGTAGACTTTCCAGACAGAAAATTATATTTAAAGATATGGAAAATTGTTGTAGGTAGAATTTCTTTATACCTAATGGATTCAGATATAGATAAAAACATAGCAGAAGATAGAGTTGTTACATTAAGACTATATGGTGGAGACCAAGAAATGAGAATAAGACAAGAAATTATTCTTGGAATGGGTGGAGTAAATCTATTAAGAAGATTAGGACTAAAACCAACAATTTACCACATGAACGAAGGACATTCTGCATTCTTAAACTTAGAAGTAATAAAAAATATAATAAAAGAAAAACAAGTGTCATTTGAAGTTGCAAGAGATATTACATCATCAAAAACAGTATTTACAACACATACACCAGTTCCAGCAGGAAATGATATTTTTCCAATTGGTTTGGTTGAAAAATATTTCAAAGATTTCTGGCCACGTTTAGGACTATCAAGAGAAGAATTCTTAAAATTAGGAATGAAGCCACAAGAAGGATTAGATTCTGGATTTAATATGGGAATATTTGCATTAAAGATAGCTGGAAAGAAAAATGGTGTAAGTAAATTACATGGAGAAGTATCAAGAGAACTATTCTCTGATGTATGGCCACATATAGCTCCAAGTGAATCTCCAATTACATATGTAACAAATGGTGTTCACACATGTACATGGTTAGCACCAAAATTAAAAGATTTATATAATAAATATTTAATTCCATATTGGCAAGATAATATACATGAAGATTATGTTTGGGAGAAAATTAAAACTATACCAGATGAAAAATTATGGAAAGTTCATATGGATAGAAAAGCAAAACTAATAGCATTAGTTAAAGAAAATGTAACAAGGAGATTAAGAAGAGAAGGAGTTAGTTATGAAGAAATAGTAGAAGCTACTTCTAAATTAAATCCAGAAGCTTTAACAATAGGTTTTGCAAGAAGATTTGCAACTTATAAAAGAGCAACATTAATCTTTAAAGACTTAGAAAGAATAACACAAATATTAAATGATGAAAATAAACCTGTTCAATTAATATTTGCAGGAAAAGCACATCCAGCAGATAGAGAAGGTGCAGATTTGATAAAATATATTCATGAAATATCAATGAAGCCACAATTCAAAGGAAAAATATTTATATTAGAAAATTATAATATAGAAATTTCAAGATATATGGTAAGTGGTGTAGATATATGGTTGAATAATCCAAGAAGACCAATGGAGGCATCAGGAACAAGTGGACAAAAAGCATCAGTAAATGGGGTTGTAAACTTTAGTGTACTAGATGGATGGTGGGCTGAAGGATATAATCAAAAAAATGGTTGGTCAATTGGAACAAATAAAGAATATTCATCATATGAAGAACAAGACAGAGCAGATAGTGAAAGTATTTATTATACATTAGAAAATAAAATAATTCCAATATATTATAATAAAGATAAAGATGGAATCTCTAAAGGTTGGATGGAATTGATGAAAAATTCTATAATGTCAACAGGAGGAAAATATAGTACAGCAAGAATGTTAGTTGATTATACAAATCAATTATATATGCCATTATGCAACTTGACTAAAAAATATTATAATGATTTAAACAAAGTTACTGAATACGATGCTTGGAAACAAAATATGTATGCAAGTTGGAAAGATGTTCAAATAGAACAACTTGAAAATAATGCAGATAATATTACTGTTGATGCAGGCACTTCAATAGAAGCAAGATGTTCTGTTGTACTTCCTAATATAGATCCAAATTCTGTTAGAGTTGAGGTTTATTATGGAAAATTCTTAGAAAATGGAACTGTGCAAGATGTAAAAATAATTCCAATGAAAATGGAAGGAAAAGAAGATGAAAATAAAAAATATTTTTATGTAGCTAAAATAGACTTATCTTCAGGAGGAAATTATGGATACTCATTTAGAGTAATGCCTCAAAATGAAATGTTATTAGATAGTGCGAATATGGATTTAGTAAAATGGATTGAAAAATAATAAAAAGCTCTTAATATAGAAATAAAAGCTATATTAAGAGTTTTTTATATTAATTAACATAAAAATAAGGAAAACTTTGGAAAAACTATTTACAAAATCGCAACTTTATAATATAATGTTGCCGTAAAATAATATATTTTAAAAGGGGAGGATCATATGATGAAAAAAACAAGCATCAAACTATTGAGTGCCCTTGCTATTATACTATTTATAGCGGTAACACCAATGGTGGTTCTAGCAACAAATGAAAATATATCTGTTGTAAGTTCTCAACCAAATGAGTATATCATTTATATAAAAGATTACACAGATAAAAACTTCAAATATGCTTTTACAAGCATAGAAAAAGATAATCTACAACAAATGGATTTATCTTACATTAATTCAATCCCAGATGGGTTAGGAAATCAAACAGCATTATTAAATTTAAATGCTAAAACTTATGAAAAATTAAAATCAGGAACAATTTATATGTGGGCCAAAGATGAAAACGAAAAATTAATTCTAGAAGGAGTTCAAGTAGATTTAGGAAGCTCTTTTACCAAGGAAAATTTAGATTTAGTAGAAAAAACAACAAAAAGAATATCAGTAGACGTAGCAGATAATGAAGAAAAAACAATAGCAGTAAGAAATGAAACAATAGATGGAGTTGAAGAAACAGCATCAGTTGGAACAGTGTCAATAACAGACAAAGATGCAAAAAAATCAACATATTACTATGAAAGAGTAAAAGTTTCTGAATCTGCAGAAGATGCAAAATTAATGGAATTAGCAGAAAAAATGAATAAAGAATATGACGAAATGGATATGTATTCAAAAATCCAAACAGCAGAAGAATTTTATCGTCAATACTCATCAATAATGAGAAATGTTGAATGGCAAAAAGTTGAAGACTTAAAAATTCAACAACCAGAAACATCAGTAGCAGGAGATAAATACATAGTATATTTAAAGAAAGTAGCTAAAAATGGAGATATTACATTCGATGCTCAATTTTTAACTGCAGAAGAAGATTACAAACCAAATGTAAAAAAAGAACAAGTTGTTACACAAGAAACAACAAGACTACCAATAACATATGATAGTATTGCATTAATAGTTATTTTAGCAGTAGTAGTAATTGCATTAATAGTAGTATTTATAAGAATGAAGAAACTAAATAACAAAAATGAAGAAAAATAGTATAAAGTTAAAAATATACAATATGATTTTTTATATGTTATTAATAGTAGCAATAATTGTAATTGGCATGATAATTTATAAATATGGTAGTAATCAAATAAATGAAAAAGAAAGCCAAGAAGTGGTTGAAGCTTTTAGTAACATAGATTTTTCAGAAAATAATGAAGAGTCAGAACAACAAAGTCAATTAGACTATAAAGGATATAATGTAATTGGAATTGTAAAAATTCCAAAAATAAACATAGAATATCCTATTATAGAAATTGGGGACATTGACCCAGAGAGTGCAAAAAAACCAATGAAGTTATCCATAATAAAATATTGGGGAGAAAATGTAAACGATTATGGAAATTTATCTATAGCAGGTCATAACAACAAAGATGGAACAATGTTTGGAAAAACAAAAAAACTAGAGATAGGAGATATTGTAGAATTGACAGATTTAAAAGGTCAAACAATTCAATACTCAATCTATGATATCTTTGTAACAGACCCTAGTGATGTAAGCATATTATTACCAAAAGAAGAACTAATAAGAGAAGTAACACTAATAACATGCACGAACGGGAATAAAAATAGACTTATATTAAAAGCACAAGAAATATAAAAATAATTTTTAGGGGGAATAAAAATGGCAGGTAATACAAATACCTTGAGCAAAAAAACTATTGTTGCTATAGTTATTGCAATAGTACTTTTGTTTGTTGCTAGTTTGTCAGTTGGAATATTCTTGGCAAACAGAGGTGATGCGGAAGCTGCTGGTGGAAATCAAATTTCTGATGTAAACCAAACTGAAAATAATAATCAAAATACAAGTTCAGATAATAACCAAGCTCCAGATCAAAATACAAACATAGAAAATAACAATACAGATAGCAATAATACAGAAAACAACAACACAGAAAATAATAATCCAGAAACACCAAATACTGATGGAAATGCTGGAACGGTAGTTGACAATAATAAAACAACAAATAACAATACCAATAATAATGGTACTGTTAATAATGCTGAAAATAATACAGAAAACAGAACAAATAATAATACAGCAGGTGTAACAACAGATGCTAATGTAAATCAAGTTGGAGAAACAACAGTAACAAGAGTTGAAGAAAGAGAAAGACTTGTTTCTAGAGATTATTGGGACTGGTGGACACCAACAAGTGTTGCAGTTGCTTCAACAGCAACAAGATTATCACCAACAACACCAGATATTACTGTTGAAAAAACAGCTATGACAGAAGCTGGAAAAAATGTTGTTTATGCTGGTCAAAAAATCACATATACAATAACAGTAAAAAATAGTGGAAAAAAAGATGTTGAAAAAATAGAAGTAACAGATAAAATACCATCAAATACTACATTTGAATCTGTAGAAAATGATGGTACAGTAATTAAATCTGAAAACGAAGAAATTTTAGGCGTAAAATGGCTAGTTGATGTAAAAACTGGAGAAACAACTTCAGTTAAATTTACAGTTATAGTAAATGAAAATATAGAAGGAACAATTTCAAATATAGCTGTTGCAAATGGTGAAGAAAGCAATGAAGAAAATACAGCTATAATAACCAGTGAAAAAACAAGTGAAATAAGTAGAGATGGACAAAAAGTTGAAATTGCTAAAGTTGGAGATGAAATTAAATATACAATTACAGTAAATAATACTGGAAAAGTTGATGGAATAACAACTATTAGTGATAAAGTTCCAGAAGGTACAGAATTAAAAGCTAATTCAGCAGAAGGAGCAAAAATATCAGATAATAATGATATGCTATTATGGGAAAATATAAGTGTACCAGCTGAAGGAACTGTTTCGAAATCATTTGTAGTAATAGTAAAGAATATTGATTCTTTAAAAGCTAATAAAATATCAAATGTTGCAACAGTAGGAGGAAAAGATACAAATCCAACAGAAGATACGGCTGCAACAGATATAACTGTAACAAAAGTATGGAAAAATATGGATAGTGATGCAGCAAGAGAAAATACAATAACATCAATCAAATTACAAGTAAAAAATGGTGATACAGTAGTAGCAGACCAAGTAGTAACAGCAGAAAATAATTGGACATATACATTTAAAGACTTACCAGTATATGATGAAGCTGGAAACAGAATCACATATACAATCGATGAAGTTGCAGTAAATGCTGAAGACCAAGCTAAATTAGGTTTATACAATAAATCAATTGAAAATAGAGTAATCACAAATACATTTGATCCAAGCCGATTAACAGAAAAAACAGATATTACAATTGTAAAAGTATGGGAAGACAACAATAATACATTCAATACAAGACCAGATAGCATAATATTAACAGTAAAAGGTATAGATTATGAGGTAACAGGAACAAAGACAGCTGACTCATGGTCAAGAACTGAAAAATTACCTAAATATGATGCAGAAGGAAAAGAAATATCTTATACTGTAACAGAAAATACAGTACCAACAGGATATGAAAAGGTATCAGAAGAAGGTTTAACTGTAACAAATAGAGCAAATGAATTAATAAGTAAAACAGCATATAAAGCAGCTGAAAATGGTGACATTGGAAATGCAGTTACAGATAACGATACATTTGCAGCAAATGAAACAGTATATTATAGAATTACATTAAAAAATGCTGGAAGTGAGCCAATTTCAAAAACAGTTACAGACGAAATTCCATTAAGATTAACATTAAATACAGTTGATGGAAAAACTGGAGAAAGTGGAACAACATACAAAGGAGACAATTGGACAGTTACTAAAAATGATAAAGAACAATCAGTAGTAACATGGGAAGTAAAAGACTTGGCAGCTGGTGATACAAGAGAATTAATAATAAAAGCAACAGTTGTAGCAGAAGCAGAATATAAAGATATATGCAACAAGACAATTGATGGAACAACAGCATATACTGCAAAACTATTTGTAAGAAAAGATGGAAAAGTACCATATGAAGGTAGTGGAACTGGATATGATGCATCACTATATACAGGAGAACTAGGAACAGTTTACTTAAATAGCTCAGATTTACACTATGATACTAATGCAAACTTAAAGAATGATGATCTATATTATTTGATAAAAAATAATAATATAATAACAGATATGGTTGCAAAAGGAATAACAAGAACTCAATTAGTCGATGCGTTAAAAACAAATGGAACAACATTAGCTGATGATGAAGTTGTAGTATGGTATGTAATAAAGAATGAATCTGATGGATATCACATAGATGGTGTAATCAGAAAGATTTCATCATTAACAGAAATTACTAATACAGCTTTTACAGATAAAGTAAGCTCAGACTCAACAATAAAATTAGAAGATATTGAAATTGGCCAAAGAGGAAGCATAACAGTAAAAAGTATTACATCTTCAACAGATACTGTTTCAACACCAATGGATGTAGTATTTGTACTAGATACTTCTGGAAGTATGACATATCCTTTAAAAGGAAAAAATGAAACGGCAGTAGAAAATAGTAGAGCTAAAGCTATGGTAAATGCTGTAAATAGTTCTATCAAAACTATAATGAGCAAAAATAAAGAAAGTAGAGTAGGTGTAGTTGGATTTAGTGGAGATGCATCAACAATTATACCATTAGGAAACTATGCTCAAAATATAGATTATTTAACAAGAGAATATTCAGCAGGTGGTTTGATGTATAGCAGTAGCCAAACAATAAAATCTAATGTTGGAAATAAATTATCAAGACAAGTAACAGGAGGAACTAATACACAATCAGGTATAAAATTAGGTGCAGAAATGCTTACAAGTAATCAGAATACAACAACAGCAACAGTTACATTAAAAGATGGAACAACAAAGACTATAACTCGTACACCATTATTAATCTTAGTTACAGATGGGGAACCAACATATTATTATGCCATTAAAACTGCAACTGGAAAGGTTAATGGACATGGATATACAAGTGAAACAGACGAGAATTACTATTATTGGACATTAATAACTGCTAAATACTATAAAGACCAAATAACAAATAAATATTATCAAAAGACTGATAAAACAGCTAAAGTATTTACAATAGGTCTTGGATTAGATGGAAGAGAAGCTGTAGCAATGTTAGATCCGACAACAGAAAAAGTAAATGCATGTAATAATAAGAATAGTACTAAGCAACAAAAAGCACTATATAAGTTAATTACAAACAATGGAAAAGTAGCACCAGGTGCATATAGTTATGCAAATGGAAGTAAAACAGGAGAAATAGAAGAAAGTGACTTAACAGGCTTCTTAAATACATCTATAGATTCTTCATTAGAGAATGAAGAAAATAGAGCAATAACAGTAGAAGAATCTAAAGCAAGAAGAGTTGAACTTGGAACAATTAACGAAGAAAAAGAATTTTCATTAACAGTTGGAACAGATAGTTACACAAGTTTAAAGGCAGCGATGAATGCTGGATATGTAAAAAAAGCAACATCAACAACATATTATTTAGACTTAAGTGAAATTTCAAGGTCAACTAATGTTGAAATAGTTTACTGGAACTAGCTAGTATTGAAGGCAAAAGTAAAAAGGATCGCAAAGCGGTCCTTTTTATATTGTTTTAATAGGTAATTAATTTATGCGTATAATCTAAATTACCAATAGAATCATATTCATATCCTAAAGTGTAAACATTAGTAGCCCAAATGTCTTTTTCAAGCAATTGTTTCAAATTTTTATTTGGATTACTATCCATAAATTTTTTTACAGAAGATATCATAGTTAATTTTTTATTCCTTTTAGAAATTTCACTAATTAATTCACGACCTTTATCATTAAATCCTAAAATTCTTACATAAGGTTTTGTGGTTTTAGAAAGTTGCATATCTTTTTTTGTAATGCCAAGAATAGCATATAAAAGAATACGTTGCAATCTAGTTTGAGTATATCTTTTAGTATTTATAATTGATAATAATTCAGAAACAGTGTTACATTGGTTAACTGCTGATTTTATTGCAAATTCAAGACCTTCAGAAACATCTGGTAAATTTGCAATTTCATCTGTGGACATTTTTCTTAATGTATAAATAATTATTTCATCAAAATCTGAAATGTCTTTAACAATATTTCCATTTTCCATAGCATCATTTAGAATCTTATAAGAGGCTTCTGGCATAAATCTTTGCAGAATGTCTGAATTGTGTGATGCACATAGTTTACGGATAGCAGTAGCACTAGCAAATTGTGAATCAGTAGGTATTGTATTATCATTATAATTGTTTCCTTCACGTTTAATTGTAATGGGCTGGATAATACTTTTTTGTCTTTTTAAAGCTTTTAAATACTCAATACCTAAAATATTGTTGGAAGAAGAAAGAACATTTGCAAATCTACGAACATCATTTAAATACATCATTAAAGCTCTTTCTCTGGCCTTAGGAAATGATACACCTTTATCTAATTCATGTGATAATAAAGTTTTATATTCTGGTGGTTCACTAGCTAAAACATCTGTAACTTGTTGTAAAATAGAAATGTCACTACATTCACTGCCAAAAGCAACAAAGTCTACAATTCCTAGAGAATCAAGAATTTTAATTGCACCAGAGGCAAAATTTTCTGCACTAGAAATTGCATAAACAGTAGGAAGCTCTATAACTAGGTCAATGCCATTTTCAATAGCCATTTGAGCTTTAGACCATTTGTCGACAATAGAAATATCACCTCTTTGAGTAAAATTTCCACTCATGACAGCAATAGAATAATCTGAATTTGTAATCAATTTTGCTGTATTTAAATGATAAAGGTGTCCATTGTGAAATGGATTATATTCAGCAATTATGCCTAAAACATTACTCATTAAAACCCTCCTAACATATTGAAAAATTCATAATTTATGATATAATCTTATCACAAAACATAAAAAAAGCAAATACTTATAATAAAATATGAAAGGAAAATTTCAATATGGAAGATAAAATTATTATATATACAGATGGTGCTTGTTCTGGGAATCCTGGTCCAGGAGGTTGGGGAGCAATTTTAATGTATAAAGATGCAAAAAAAGAAATTTCTGGAGGATGCAAACAGACAACTAACAATATAATGGAAATTACAGCTGTTGTTGAAGCTTTAAAATGCTTAAAGGTAGAAAGTGACGTACAAGTTTATAGTGATAGTGCATATACAGTAAATGCTTTTAAACAAGGTTGGATATATAATTGGATGAAAAATGGTTGGAAAACTTCAAATGGTTCAGCAGTAAAAAACAAAGAACTTTGGCAAGAATTGTATGCATTAACTAAAAAGCATAAAGTCGAATTTATAAAAGTAAAGGGACATGCTGATAATGAATTTAATAATAGATGTGATGAAATGGCAAGAGAAGCAATAAGCAAGTTGTAACTTTTATTGTATAAAAAATCCTAAATTGTATAAAATAATATAAATTTTATGCAAAGGGTGGATAAGATGAAAAGAAAAATAATTGGTTTTATTTCAATAATGTTATTAGTAGTTACATTTATAACAGTATTAGCTATGCAAAATAATGAGGTATTAGCATTATCCAAATATGGTTCTAGAGGAAGCGAAGTTAGAACGATACAAGAAAAATTAAAAAGATGGGGATATTATACTGGCGGAGTTGACGGAATATATGGAAGTTTAACTGTGTCTGCAGTAAAAAAGTTTCAACAGAAAAATGGTTTAACTGTTGATGGAATTGCAGGAACAAAAACGCTTGCTGCAATGGGAATAACTAGCAGTTCATCTTCTAGCGGAAGCTCTACTAATAATTCATCAAATGTAAATTTACTAGCCAGAGCAATTTATGGAGAAGCAAGAGGAGAACCATATACAGGACAAGTTGCAGTTGGAGCAGTTATAATGAACAGAGTAAAAAGTAGCAAATTTCCAAATACAATTGCAGGGGTAATTTATCAAAGTGGAGCTTTTGATGCAGTATCAGATGGTCAAATAAATTTGAATCCAGATAGTACATCAAAAAAAGCAGCACAAGATGCATTAAATGGATGGGATCCATCATATGGAGCAATTTATTATTTTAATCCAAGCACTGCAACTAATAAATGGATTTGGTCAAGACCAATGACTGTAACTATTGGAAAACATAGATTTTGCAAATAAAAAAGCACTTCACATATAGTGAAGTGTTTTTATCTATCTTTTTAATCTAATTAAAATAGCAATTCCTAATAAAATTAATAATACTCCAACAACAATTAAACAAATACATAAAATATTTGTTAATTCTAAATCAAAGTCAGAAGTAGTAACAGTTGATGATAATGTAGAGCTACTAGAATTGCTAGAAGTATTAGTATTACCTAAATTCATATCGACAGCTGCAAAAACATAAGAACAACTTGATATTATAATTAGTGCTATTGACAAAATTACCATAAATTTCAAGACTTTTGACATTTGTATATACCTCCTATAAACTGTACAAATTTAACAACTAAACATTCTGACAATATAATATCAAAACTGCAAAAAAAAGTCAACAAAAAAATAAAAATGGACTTCAAAAGAACACAAAATTATGATATAATTCACTTGAAAAGGAGGAAATAAGATGCCTTACATAGAATTTAAAAATGTTTGTAAAGAATATAAAATGGGAGAAGTAAAAATAAAAGCATTAAATAATACAAATTTTAGTATAGAAAAAGGAGAGTTAGTTGTAATTGTTGGACCATCAGGTGCAGGAAAAACAACAACACTAAATATATTAGGAGGAATGGATACTGCAACATCTGGTTCTGTAACTATAGATGGAAAAGAAGTAACCAAATTAAAAAATAAAGAACTTATAAAATATAGAAGAGATGATATAGGTTTTGTATTTCAATTTTATAATTTAGTTCAAAATCTTACTGCAAAAGAAAATGTAGAATTAGCAACTCAAATTTGTAAAGATTCTTTAGATCCAGTGGAAGTATTAGAAAAAGTTGGATTAAAAGACAGAATGAATAATTTTCCTTCACAATTATCAGGAGGAGAACAACAAAGAGTTGCAATAGCAAGAGCAATAGCTAAAAATCCCAAACTTTTATTATGCGATGAGCCAACAGGAGCATTAGATTATAAAACAGGAAAACAAATATTAAAATTATTACAAGATACAGCAAGAAAAGAAAATATGACTGTTTTAATAATAACACATAATACAGCAATAGCACCAATGGCTGATAAAGTAATTCATTTTAAGAACGGTACAGCTGAAAGCATAGAAATAAATGAAAATCCACAACCAATAGAAGAAATTGAATGGTAGAGGAGTGATATGATGAAAAAAGCGTTATTAAGAGATAGCATAAAAGAAATAAAAAATACGTATAAAAGATTTATTTCTATATTAGTAATGGCATTTTTAGGAGTAGGATTTTTTGCAGGCTTAAGAGCAGCTTCACCTGATATGTTAGACACTATTGATAAATTTTATAGAGATAGCCAAGTATTTGATATAAAGATATTATCAACATTAGGATTAACAGAGTCAGATATAGACGCATTGAAGAATGTAGATGGTGTAGAAAATGTTGCAGGAAGCTACGAAGTTGATGGAAAAATAAAATTAGATAAAAAAGAAATTATTACAAAATTAATAACTGTTGGTGACATAAACAAGCCAATCTTATTAGATGGAAATTTGCCACAAAATGCGGATGAATGTGCAGTAGAAGAAAGCTTTTTAGAAGCAAATAATAAGAAAATTGGAGATATAATTCAAGTTGATGTTGAGAAAACTAAAAACGATAATGGAGATGAAATTGAATATTTAAAGAATAATCAATTAAAAATAGTTGGAACAATTCAAAGTCCATTATATGTTTCAAGAGATAGAGGAACAAGTAAACTTGGAAATGGAAAAATAAATTATTATATGTATATTTCAAAAGATAATATTAATGCAAATGAAATATACACAAGTATTTATGTAACAGCCAAAACTACTGAACAAACAGCTAGCACTAAATATGAAGATTATATAGAACAAATTAAAAATAATATAGAAGAAATAAAAAGCGAAAGAGAGCAGGCTAGAAGAAATCAATTAGTGGAATTAGCAAATGGAAAGGTAGCAGATGCAGAAAATGAATTGAATACACAAAAGCAAGAGGCAGAGACAAAAATTAATGATGCAGAAGAAGAATTGCAAGAGGCACGTAAAAAAATAGAAGATGGGGAAAAAGAGATTGCAACAAATAAAAAGAATGCAGATACTCAATTTACAAATGCACAAAAAGAGATAGATTATGCAAGAGCACAATTACAAGGAACAAATTCGATATTAGATCAAAAAGAACAAGAACTAAATTTAACAAAGAGCAAGACATATGCACAAATAACTGAAGCTCAAAATAAAATTAATGAATCTAAAAAAGAATTAGAAGATGGCGAACAAGAACTTGCAAAAAACAAAGAAGAATTCAATACAAAAATTGCTGATGCAGAAGCAAAACTACAAGAAGCAAAAGATAAAATAAATGATATAGAAAATCCAAAATGGTATATATTAGACAGAAATTCAAATGAAGGATATGTAGGAATTATACAAGCTACAAAAAGTATGGAAAATATAAGTAAAGTATTTCCAATTGTATTTTTCGCTGTTGCAGCATTAATATCTTTAACATCTATGACAAGAATGGTAGAAGAACAGAGAACACAAATAGGAACATTAAAAGCATTAGGATATAACCAATTTCAGATTATAAACAAATATATTTTATATGCAAGTTTAGCAAGTATTATTGGTGGAATAATAGGAATGTGTGTAGGATTTGAAACATTACCAAGAATAATCTGGATGTTATATATGATGATGTATCAAATGACACCTAATGTAGTAATAAGTTTTAATTGGAAATATGGATTGCTAGGCTTGATATTAATTTGTATATGTATAATAGGAGCAACAATTTATTCAGCAATTAGAGAATTAAAAGAAACTCCATCAGCATTGATGAGACCAAAGGCTCCTAAAGCAGGAAATAGAGTAATGCTAGAAAGAATACCCTTCATATGGAAACATTTGAATTTTAGCAATAAAGTAACAGTAAGAAATATCTTTAGATATAAAAAGAGATTTTTAATGACAATAATAGGAATTTTTGGATGCACATCACTAATTGTAACTGGATTTGGAATTAAAGATTCAATAAAAACAATAGTTCCAAATCAATATGAAAAAGTATTTTCATATAATATGCAAGTAAGTGTAAAAGATGATATATCTGAAGAAACTGAGCAAAAACTTGTAGCTGATTTAAGAGAAAATTCACAGATTCAAAAAGCGATAGAAACAGACATGACGTCTGTAACTGCAGTAAATGGCGATAATGAAGAAGACGTGCAAGTTATAATTCCAAAAGATAATTTTGATGGGGTAGTAAATTTATATGATGTTAAAAGTAAGAAAACAGTTGAGTTACAAGAAAATGAAATTTGTTTAACAGATAAATGTGCCCAATTACTTGGAGTCAAAGCTGGAGATACTATAAAATTAAAAGATGATAATAAAGAAATTGATGCTAAAATTTCTAATATAGTAGAAAACTATGTATCACATTATATTTATATGTCAAAAGCTACATATGAAAATTTATTTGGAGAAAAATATAATACAAATGTAATTTTCTTAAAAAATGTTGACTTGACAGAAGCGGAAGAAGATGAGTTAATAACAAATTTAATGAGTAAAGAAGGTGTTTCTTCTGCAACTAGAATTTCAAGTATGATGGGAATGATTGATGATACATTAAAATCTTTAAATTATGTTGTAATAATATTAATTGTTTCAGCCGGATTGCTTGCATTTGTAGTGTTATACAATTTAGCAAATGTAAATATAAGTGAAAGAATTAGAGAGCTTGCAACAATAAAAGTTTTAGGATTTTATGATAAGGAAGTATATGATTATGTCACAAGGGAAACAATAATCTTAACTATAATAGGAATAGTTTTAGGACTATTTGGAGGTTATTTCTTAAATTATTATTTAATTGGAACTTGTGAAATAAATACATTAAGATTTTGCAAAATAATAGAACCAATTAGTTATGTATATGCAGTCATAATTACAGTTGTATTTACTATGATAGTAAATATTGTTACTTATTTTGCATTAAAGAAAATTGATATGATAGAAAGTTTGAAAAGTGTAGAATAATAGGAGGTAAGGTATGTTAAAACATGTAGATGAAAATAATTTTGAAGAGGAAGTTTTAAATTCTAAAAAAGCTGTATTAGTAGATTTTTTTGCGACATGGTGTGGGCCATGTCAAATGCTAGGACCTGTGTTAGAGAGAATAGGAAATTCAAGAGCTGATTTTGATATTGCCAAAGTAGATGTTGATCAAGCTCAAGAACTTGCTTTTAAATATGGAATTGAAGTTGTACCAACAATGTTAATCTTCAAAAATGGTCAAGTTATGAATACTTTAGAAGGTTTTAGAAGTGAAAGTGAAATTGTAGAAGAAATGGCTAAATATATGGAGGAATAGTGATGAAAGGATATCAATTAAATCCAGATAAAGAATATGTTATGAAAATTGTTGAAGGAATATATAGAAAAGATGGGCATTGTCCTTGTAGATTACAGGTTGATGATACAACACTTTGCCCATGTAATCAGTTTGTAAATGAAGGAATTTGCAAATGTAATTTGTTTGTGCCAATTCAAAAATAAGGTAAAAAATTTTTTCATAAATACTTGTCAAACTGAATAATATAATATATAATAAGCACAAATCCTGAGAATATAATTATATTTTCAGTTGCCTTTATTTGAAATGAGGTAGTATTATGAAAAAATTTTTATCAAATTACAAAACAACGATAGTTCTTTTAGTTGCTATTATCGTTGGAGCAATCGTAGGAATTATATTCCAAGAAAAAGCAACTATATTGCAACCTTTAGGAGACGTATTTTTAAATCTATTGTTAGTTATCATTGTCCCACTTATATTTTTAACGATAACAACATCAATTGCCAAAATGAAAAATCCAAAACGACTTGGAAAAATTATGATTACAATTATAGGTGTATTTGTTGTAACATCACTAATAGCTGTATTAGTAGGATTTGCAAGTACATACTTTGCAAAACTAGTTGATACAGAAGATGGAGAAAAAATAAAAGCATCACTAGAAGAAACAGAAACTTCTGAAGAAGAAGAGGAAGAGTTAACAATTGCAGACAGAACAGTTCAATTGTTGACAGTAAATGATTTTAATAAATTATTGACAAAAGATAATATAATAGCAATATTAGTTGCATCAATAATTTGTGGAATTGCAATAAGGATGTCAGGAGAAAAAGGAAAAGCGGTATTAGACTTATTAATATCTGCAAATGAAGTTGTGCAAAACATTGTAAAAATTATAATGTATTATGCACCAATTGGATTAGCATGTTATTTTGCAGCATTAATAGGAACTTTTGGAGCTTCAATAGCTGTAGGATATTTAAAGACATTTGTTATATATACAATTGTAGCAGTAGCATTTTATTTTGTATTTTACACAATATATGCTTTTATAGCAGGAGG